>ERZ773014.6-NODE-6-length-255859-cov-13.936385_pt1 | contig 255859 bp, 293 predicted proteins | sample MGYA00580841_ERZ773014 | MGnify/ENA primary metagenome ERZ773014 (study PRJEB29015, sample SAMEA2737989) | human oral metagenome | biome: human oral; feature: human-associated habitat; material: dental | place: China | collected 2067 ... | reverse complement strand
TTGGTTAGAGCAACCGGCTCATAACCGGTCGGTCCTTGGTTCAAGTCCAAGTGGGTCCACCAAAATAATTGTATGGAGATGTGGCGGAGTGGTCGATCGCGGTGGTTTGCTAAACCATTGATGCATAACAACATCCATGAGTTCGAATCTCATCATCTCCGCCACGCGCCCATAGTTCAGTCGGATAGAACATCGGATTTCTAATCCGTGGGTCGGGGGTTCAAGTCCCTCTGGGCGTACCACGCGGGTGTAGCAGAATAGGCAAATGCAGGGGACTTAAAATCCCCCGGTGGAAACACCTTGACGGTTCGATTCCGTCCACCCGTACCATAATGCGGATGTAGTTTAATGGAAAAACCCTAGCCTTCCAAGCTAGATTTACGGGTTCGATTCCCGTTATCCGCTCCATTTTCTCGGAGGCGTACTCAAGCGGTTGAAGAGATCTGTCTTGAAAACAGTTAGGTGGTTGATAGCCATGCGTGGGTTCGAATCCCACCGCCTCCTCCACGCCCTCTTCGTATAATGGTTAATACAGCGGTTTTGTAAACCGCCAATGCTGGTTCGATTCCAGCAGGGGGCTCCAATATCCACGTTTGGCGCAGTTTGGTAGCGCACTTGCTTTGGGAGCAAGGGGTCGCAGGTTCGAATCCCGCAACGTGGACCAATATGGATTCTCAGAGGCGATATTTTATCGTCTCTTTTATTTTGTCGTTATGGTAAAATAAATAGAAGGATATTTTTGTTTTTTACCAAGAAAGAAATGTTTATTATGTCCTCTTATAAAGTCGTTTCAAGCGATACTCACGGAGACCGTTGGGATAAGCGTTATGTTGTTGTCGATGCTGAAACAGGCAAGATTCTCGACGATGCACAGGGATATGGTTATAAAAGTGTGCAGAAAGCATATGCCGCTTACGCTTATAAAACTCGTGATAAGAGTAAAGATGCCGAAAAGAAAGCTAAGCGAGAAAAGATTCGCGCATGGATGAAATCACATAAAGGTTTTGTTCGGGCTATGAATGAATACGCTTTTGAGATTACAAAGGGATCTTGGGGACCCGATGATAAATTTGACACCAAGTTTGTTAAATGGATGCTTGAGCAATACGATCTCCATCCAGACTTCAGCGCATACGAGCTCCTTCAAGTTTGGAAAAAGTGGTGATTAATATAATGCTCTTTGTTTTTGCTATTCTCCTTCTCACTCTTTTATTTATTTTGTCTATTGCTATCATTGTTGACTTCTTTAACTGGTCCCATGCTCAAAACCGAATCGTTTCCCCTGTCTCGCCTTCGTGGAACATTTTCAAAAAGCTCTTGTATAAAAATGAAAACCGTTGAATCTCCTCTTTGGCTTATTAATCTCCCTAACAAAAAGTTGGTTAATAATTTTAAAAAGAAACAAAAACTCTAAAAAAGATATATAATAAAAACAAAAATGTTTGAACAGGAAGGAAAACATAATGGCAACAAAGAAAAAGGATCCCGCCTCGACTCCCGCCGGTGCAATGCCGGAAATTGCTCCGGCTCCAATGCGTGTCGATGGAAATACGTTCCCTGATTGGGCGACACTCCTTGATGCATATACAAAGATTTATGCAAAAGATGTCCCGCTTCCGTTTAAAATTACAGATGTCTATGTTGATTTTAAGCATTCTTTGCGCGACGAGATTGATGGAATCGGTTTCGAGGATGCTTGCAAGCGCTTCCGTGCGTTCATGGAAGAAAAGTTTGGCAAGTCTGTTCTCGGCGATTATGGCGGAGCGTTTTTCAAAAAGCTTTCCGGCGCAGATGGAATCAAAAATTACATTAAGGATGAAAAGGAACTTAAGGTTAAGTGCTGGGATCACGTTTATGCGTCCTTTGTCCGCCGCCCGATGATGCGCCTTATGGTCGAGCAGAACTTTAAGAAGCATGTTCAGATGTCTCTTTCTGAGCAGTATTCTGTTATTGAGCCCCCGGACGAGTATCTTATTGATAATGCGCCCCGTGTGGACTTTGTTGTTGTGCATCGCAACAGTGGAGTTCATATTGGTGCGTTCCAGCTCTATCCGAACACGTTTTTTAATAATATTATGTCCAAGCAGAAGAATAATTTTAAGTTCGCTGGAGAGGGAAGTGCTCTTTTCCAGAAGAAGGGACTTGCTCCTGTGTTTCTGCTCCTTTTCGAGAAGGGATCTTCGTATTCCGTGCTTGAGATGATCAGCGAGAAAAAGGGACGCTTTGAGAAAATGAATGCCGATCTTATGTTTGGTGTTATTAATCGTTTTCGGGATAAGCCAGAGGCAGTGCGTGCTTCTCTTATTAAGCGTGCAAATGCTATTTTTGGCGCAATGAAGGATTGATGTTACATGCTTCCTCATGACGGTATCTTTGTCGGAATAGCATGCTTTATCGCTTTTCTCTCTGGATATTTAAAACGGCATGGGAACGATAACGTTTCCATTCTTTTAAACGTTATTGGTGTTTGTTTTTGTCTTCTTTATCGACACTCTATTATAAGTCTTCCTCTTTATTATTATATTTATTGGTTGACCAAAGGAGGTAAAAAAGACGCTTCTAACAATAATCGTTCTTCTCAAAGAAAAGGTCCCATCGGTGGGTTTGGGAAACCCACAATATCCAACATGATCGGAAGTCGAAAAAAATAAGGAGTAATTTTAATCATGCAAGCGATCGTATGCGTTGATGAAAACTGGGGAATTGGCAAAGATGGGGATCTTGTTATTCGATTAAAAAAAGATATGGCGCGGTTTCGTGAGCTTACGGACGGCAAGGGCGTTGTGATGGGGCGAAAAACCTTTGAGTCAATTCCAAATCATCCATTGCCGAACCGTTTTAATATCGTTCTTTCTGCGGATCCTGATTATGGTGTTGGGATGCCAACAACAAATTTCTCTCGTGGAAAAACCGTCTTTGTTAATAAGGATGAGTTCCAAAAGTATTTTCGTGTATCTGAAAATTGGAACCTTTGGCTTATTGGTGGCGCACAAACCTATAGAGACTGTATTTCAAGCTGTACACATGCTGAGGTGACTCGTGTTTTAAGCGATCTTCATTGTGATTGTTTCTTTCCTGACCTGTCGAAAGATGATGATTGGACGCTGGACATGACGAGTGATGTTATGGAGGAAAATGGCGTGCGATTTGTTTACGAAAAATGGACCAACGTTGGTTTGTTGGAATGGCTTACATAAGCTCTTTGAAAGGTTGTTTGTCTTGGAAAAAGAAGTTGAAAACATTAGCGAAGAACGAAAGAAGCGTTTGCTGGAAGATGTAAATAGTACGGCAGAGAACCTAAAAGGAATGCTCGTTGGCACGGGCAATGTTATTATGTTTGGGTTCTTTGTCCTTTTCCCGTTTTTCCATATTATTTCTACACATTCGCACGCAGATGAAATTACGATTTGGACTTTTATTTATTTTTTACCGTTTTTTATCCTCGGATCTTCTGGTGTTTGCTATTTTTCCTTTTTGAATCATGTGGCTCCCAAAAAGCCTTCTGATTGGCTTTCGCTTGGTGTTTTTGTGAACTTGTTTAAGATTATCGCATGGATTTCTATTATTGTTATCCTCGGAATTTCAGCAGATGTTCCAACACGGACATTTTATGTGTTTGGTGTGATACTTCTTATTTGTATTGCACATACTCTTTTTGAAACATTGCGCTTCCGGGCTTTTTTGTTTTTCTTGAAAGAATGGAATTTGAAAACTGATTAATTAAAAAAATGGTGGTGATGCGAAAATGGATAACAGATCGTCTTTCAAGGAAGATTGTAAGGACTTACTTGCTTGTGCTTCTTACCTTCTTTTTTGGCTTGGTGGATTTCCTATCGTGTCAATCGGCGGAAATGCTTTGCAGGAGTTTGTAGCGACTTCGTTTCTCGAACCATATTTTGACTTTCTTTTTAAAAATTTTTCTGATTTTGTCCTTACTCTATTCTTTCAGATACCTATATTTACTGTTTGGGCTTTTATTTTCTCCTCCTTTTTAATTTTCGTTCTAAAAGAAAAAGATCAGAGTTTTTGTGACATTGTAAAAGATTTTTTCAAATATCATCTTTGATTTTCACAATAAAAAAAGAAAAGGCGTTTTCTGGATAACCAGTCAACGTCTTTTCTTTTTTTTCAGAAGAGAGAGAGTTGCTGAGAGCCTGTGTAAACCTCTATTGGTTTAGGACTCTTGGCCGCAACTCGCTCTTCTTCCGAAGGTTTCGAAATGGGGAGCGGACGAATCTCTAGTGCGACGGAAGGCTCCGAATTTCTCCTTTGGAGTATCGGATATGCCGCACATCCTTGATATGCGAACTTTTCATTGAACCGAGAAATGTCTTCGTCGGTCACATTGTTTGAAAAGATCGGCTGAAACAAATTCACACCCCTGTTTTTAATCACGACCCTTTTTTCTGAGGAGATATTTACTCCTCGAATCATGCAGTCCACAAGATAATGCAATTTTGTCCCTTTTGATTTGAACGAGACATTGACTCGTCCAGTCTCAAGACTTACAATCACAAGCTTCGCCTTTTTAAGATACGCGCTTGTCTTGAAAAGCTCTTGAGACTCAACCGCGTCGCCATTCGTGGCGATGGGATACTTCAACTTGTACTTTGAGGTCGCCTTTATTCCCTGTACTTTAAAGTGGAGCCCATGCGACCAGCAATTCGGGCAGGAATGGATAATTTCGTGGATAATTGTGTTATCCAAGATGTCCATATTTATCTCCTGCATTGCCGGCATAAGATGAATTACGTGTCCTCCTTTTCGGCGGATATACGCAAAACAGCTTTTCTGCACAGGTTCATAGTTTACTTTCAAGTCCTGTGCGATCGGGAACCCATCTTCTCGCATCCTTGCGATCCAATAGTTCCCTCTTTCTAGAAGTTCCTCAATAGATCTCATTTTCTTCGATCCCCTTTCTTTCTAAACCAATAACCGCAATATGCGGAGCCTCTTTCGACATTATATGTCGTTTAGATAAAAAAATGAAATTTTACTCTCAAAACGATATTTTCTTCGCTGTTTTGTTATATAATAATTTCATCAAAACGTTGAAATTGCTATGTTGAGGTTTGAAAATGCTTTGGAAATCACATCAAGTTGTAACGGCGGTTACGGTTTATGCGGCAACACGTAATGTCCCTGCAACCGTAATCACAACTGCCGCATCCGTGTTTCCTGATTGGATTGAGTTCTATGTTCCTTTTACACGTTGGGAATCAATCCATCGGACGTATTCTCATTTTTGGATGTTTTATTTCTTTCCTTTGGTTTTCTTGTACCATGTAATGAATGCGTCGGGCATTCCAATTTTTACTTCTATGGGAGAGTATATTTCCGCCTTAAAAATATTTAAATCCGAGGTTGGTGGAGATACGCCCTTCTATATGGTTGCTAGTTTCTTTCCTCTTTTTTGTAACATTGGATTTTGGTTTTTAATCGGTTGTCTCATGCACATTGCAGAAGATGCAATATGCGGACGAATCCCAATTCTTCGTCCAACGCAAAGGGCTCATATCGTTCGCTTGTTTTATACGGGTGGAATCAGTGAGGGAATCTTCGTTGGGTTATATACACTCATCCTTGGCTTATTTATTTTGAAAAGCTCTGGACCGCCTGTTGTTTTTGAACAGTTTTCTCCATCCGCGATTATTCAAAAGGTTGGGGATTCCGCTGAGCCAAATGATGTGGATTCCGCTTTTGTTGATAAGATCAATGCTAAGGCAGTGCGGGCTGTGGCGTGGAATCTGCTCCATTCGACGTTGCGGTAAAATCAAAGTTTCTTTTGTTTTTCTCCATCTTTACATATCTTTTGTTGTATAATGAAAGAGAAAACAGTTGTTATTTTTCAAGGAGGTTATTAAATGACAAAGATTATCGTGGATGAAGCGAAGGGTGTCGTTACTGCTATCATCCACAATTCTCGAACGAAGGTTGTGTGTCACGCATATTGTCGTAAGGGCGATGCGTTTTCCTTTAAGAAGGGAAAGGAACTTGCACTTGCTCGTGCCACGGCTCGTATGAATAGGGCAAACCTTAATTATTATCGTAAGATGATGAAGTCGCACCTTGCCCGCGCCGAGTTCTTCCGTCAGATGATGCTTTGTGCTGAAGCAAAGCAGACAATTCTTGATGATGAGGAGCGTTGTGTCTACGGCAAGCTTTCTTCCGGAGGAAGGGATGCTTTTCTGCTTGAGAATATGCCTCCCTCATCAGAGAAGGATGTGCATAGTTTTGGAGATTTTCTGCTCGATGCCGTTCTTGGCGTAAAAAAGAATGATGATCCAATTGTGAAGTCTGTCCATTCAAAGGGGCGTCCGCGTACAAATCATCGCCCGCATCGTTCGGAGCGCCATCGTTAATTAAGTTTTTTAAAGCAAAGGAGAAATTTACATGAATTCAGTTTCGCTTGTTGGTCGTTTGACAAAGGATCCCGCCGTTTCTACCACAAAGGCTGGGAAGAGTTATGTTCGCTTCAGTCTTGCCGTTGATCGGCACATCGGAAAGGATAAGGCGCAGGAGGGAACCCCGACAGCCGATTTCATTTCTTGTGTCGCATGGGAGAAGACCGCAGACATTATTGCGCAGTATGCTAAGAAGGGTTCGCTCGCCGAAGTCGTTGGACGCATTCAGACCGGAAGTTACGAGAAGGATGGACAGCGTATTTATACAACAGATGTCCTCGTCAACAGTTTCTTCCTCCTTGGCTCAAAGGCTGAGAATGAGTCGTCGGGTGGTGCTCCCAGTGCGCCAACTGGTGCCGGCGGGGCGGTGAATACCGCAACACCTCCGAGCGCTCCAAGCGAGCCTTCTTCGTTCATCCCGGATGATGATATTCCGTTCTAATCGTTGTAAAAAACGAATCCCTGTCATAGTTCTCTGTGACATGGATTTTTCTAAGGAGAGTAGTAAATTCAATGGCTGATTGTATTGTTCGGGAGCGCAAAAGAATTTCCGACAAAATGCGTCAAGAAATCTTCGAAAAATATGAGGGAAGATGCGCATATTGCGGAAAAAAGTTCGCTTCTCGAAAAGATATGAGGGTGGACCACGTTCATGCCGTCGCGCTTGGCGGTGCAGATGACATAAATAATTATCTTCCGGCTTGTCACGACTGTAATTTTTATAAATCTTCTTTTCGCATAGAAGATTTTCGAGAAAATTTGTCGGGCATTGTGGAGCGTCTTGCAAAACGAGAAATCACGTTCCGTTTGGCGGTTGCTTATGGTTTGATTTCTATAAACGATAATAAGAAAATTGATTTTTTGTTTGATCGAGAAAAATAAAAAAGAGAGGGGGAGAACCTCTCTTTTTTATTGCGGAATACGAGCGTAAAACTCTTTGATATCTTTTATTTTGAAGATTTCGCAGAATTTATGAGCCGCATTCCTATCTTTGGAGACGATCGCCTTAAACGGATTTGTTCTAAAAACATCTCCATAATCAGCGGACAGAAAATGTTCCTGCCGTCCCGCTTCCTTCGGATAGAGCATAATATGATCCTCTATCCGAACGGTTTTCACAGTCTTGTCTTTTTTGTACTTTTTTTTGTCAAAATAAACAAAGAAGATGTCCAACCAAAACTGTGATGAAAGCCGTGGATCCCTTTTCATAGAGAGCCACATTGGTGCGGCGATGCACATGCGCACTCCGTTCAGCTCAATTGTCTGGCTGATACGAAGATACTCTGCGTCCCCGCCGCTTTTGAAAAAGAGCTCAGGCTCAGTTTCTCTGAGCTCTTTGATGGACTTATATCCTCCGAGAAGATAATCTTCCTCATTGATAGGAAGAGTATCTTTGGAATATAATCCACCCCAATTGAAAACGTTCATAGTTTTCCTCCTTCTGCCGCCACAATAGAGAGCGGCAAACTATATCCATAACTCTTTCTTCATTATATTTTCTTTTGTTCGAAAGATAAAGTTTAACCAAAATCATTTTGATTTTGAGTGAAAATATTTTAAAATATGTGTAGATTTGTTTTGATTGGCGGACTATCCGCTAGAAGGAGGATTTTATGGATAAGCCATTTGACCGCGTTGTAGAGGGAGTTCTTTCGTCTCCCGTGGTGATTCGGAGTGGGAATACGCTCGTCTCCGAAAAGAACCTCTCTCTCCTCAAGAAAGGGATTGAGGAACTTGCCGAGCTTCAGAAGGCTTCTGAACTTCGGTTCGAACGGAGGCGTCGGGTTCCGGAAGGACACCTTTTTGATGATGGCAGGTGTTCTATTGGTGAGCTTCAGGGCAATATTCGCTCCGGAGATCGTCTCCAGTTTGTGACTGTGTGTCTTGGAAACAAGGTGCACCGTCACATCGTCGTGAATCACGATTGTGAACACGACAACGAACGGCTCGTTTACTCTTTTGGATAAAATCGAGTCGTAAAACAAAGAGACTGCCTAATCTGGCAGTCTTTTTGTTTTCGGTTTTGCTAAAGTTGTTTTTGTTATATAATGTTTATAAAGCGAGGTGAACAATTTGGTTTATTTAACGGGAGATACACACGGCGGACTTGATGGCGGAAAGCTTATTTCTTTTGCAGATACGCCAAAAGGAAAGTGTCTTACAAAAGATGATTATGTTATTATTCTTGGCGATTTTGGATATATTTTCTATCCCGAAGAAACAGCAAGAGAGTCCCGTGAGCTTGAGCGGTTTAATAATTATCCTTGGACCACTTTGTTTTTAGATGGAAACCATGAAAATTTTGATCGCATCAATGCTTTTCCTGTGAAAGAGTGGCGCGGTGGACAAATTCATAAAATCAGCGAATCTATCTATCACCTTATGCGCGGACAGGTATTTCAGATTGACGGAAAAAAGCTTTTTGTTATGGGCGGGGCTGTATCTATTGACAAAGAGCATCGCCGGGAAGGCGTAACTTGGTGGGCTGAGGAAAACGTTTCATATGCAGAATGTGAAAAAGCTCTTTCTATCCTTGAGATGTATGATAACAAGGTGGATTATATGCTTACACATACTTCTCCAAATTCGTTCATCAAAAAGATCAGTGATTATATTGTAAAAGATCCTGCGTCTGACTTTTTTGATACGATAAAGAAAACTGCAAAATATAAGCGGTGGTATTTTGGACACCATCATGTTGATTTGGATGTTGGACGCTTATCTTGTTTATACGATCGAATTGTTCCTATCGGTGGAAAATAATGTTAAGGGGTGATTTTTTGCATAACAATATTTACGGAAAATGGTTCTTTTGGATCTTCGTTGTGAGCGCCGTTTTGGCTGAAATAACAGTCGTTTATTACGGAAAAGCCGTGTTTTTGATGCCGGACTATATTTATTGCCCTACGCTTTTCTTCCTTTGTTTAGGGCTCATTTTTGTCGGATATTCCCTATATCGTTTGGTCTATCGAAGATGGAATAATCAGCGTCAGATTTTGCTTCGCTCCATTGTTGGTTTTATTTTCGTCGCGCTTGCTTACAGCGTTTTTGTACCAAATGTTGTCGTGGTGGATGAAAAGAGCACTTCGGCGCAGCTTGTCAATCCACAGTCGGTTATAGAAGATTTTCGCTCTCCGGAAGTGGACAAAATAAAACTTAAACTTCGTGGAGAAGATGGGAAAGAGCGTTTTATTAAATATGATAAAAATACAATCAACCCGAAATCTTTTTCTCGTACCGGCACTTATATTGCCTTTGTGCCAGATGGAGAAAATAAAGCAGAGTTTCACTTTTTAACCAAAAAGATTCAGTTTTCCTTCTTAACGATTCCTCTTGGAGAATCCGAGCGAAGGGTTCGAGAATTGCAGGTAATTCTGCATTTGCCAAAGGATAGCAAGAACCTTGTTAATCGAATCTAAACTTTACGGCGTTTGACGTTATCAATATTGGCGTCCGCGCCGTTTTCTTGTTCTCTCCTAAGAGATTGTTATATAATAAATACAGAAATTGATTTTGATGGAGGTCAAAGATTATGCGAACAAACCCACTAAACAACCTTATTGTTATTGAAGGTCTTGATGGAACTGGAAAGGCAACCCAGAGCAATATGCTCGCAGAACATCTGAAGGCTTCTCTGTTCTCTTTTCCGAATTACAACTCCAAATCCTCTGCACTCGTTGAGATGTATCTCAACGGTGAGTTCGGAAGAAATGCGGCGAGCATCAATCCCTATCAAGCTTCTGCGATGTTCGCTGTGGATCGCCTCGGAACGTATCTCAAGGAGATGAAGACGATTCTGGAGCGAGCAGGGAAAATCATTGCAGACCGATACACCACTTCAAACCTTTTGTATCAGACGGCAAAGTTTGACAGTGTTGAAGAAAAGAATGACTTTATTAAGTGGGTTCGTCGGTTCGAATATAAGGATCTTCAACTCCCCGAACCGACACAGACATTCATGCTGAATGTTCCTTTTGGAGTGTTTGTTGATATGATGACGCTTCGAAACGACAATAAGCATGATGGAGAAGATATCCATGAAGCTGATATGGATTATTTGAAAAAGGTCTATGAAAACGCTCAGTATGTTGCTGAAAAGCTTCATTGGGACATCATTGAGTGTGTGGATGAGAACGGAAACCTTCTTTCAAGGAGAGAAATCAATCGAAGGATTGTTAAAAAACTCTGGTGAAATGTTTAGTATAATAAAGCATGGTTTTTGACCATGCTTTTTATTTTGTTATAATCATTAAAGATATATTTATTTTGGAGGAATTATGAAATATACCGATTCCCTTGCTCCATTTTTAAAATGGGTTGGAGGAAAGCGACAGCTTATTCCTGCTTTAAGCACATTATTTCCTAAGTCATACACAACTTACTGCGAGCTTTTTCTCGGTGGGGGAGCGATGCTTTTTGCGTTACAACCAGAAAAGGCTATCGTAAATGATGTGAACGGGGAATTAATTAACGTATATAAAGTTGTGCGAGATCATGTCGATGAATTAATCGCCGCTTTAAAAAAGCATGTAAATACCTATGAACACTTTCAAGTTGTTCGAGGTCTTGATAGGGATGCAGTAAAATATGCATCCCTTTCCGATGTAGAAAAAGCAGCACGAATCATTTACTTAAATAAAACATGCTTTAACGGACTTTATCGAGTAAATAAAAAAGGACAATTCAATGTTCCTTTTGGCTCATATAAAAATCCTAAAATCTTAGATGAGCCTTTATTGCGAGCAGTTAGTTTTTATTTAAAAAACAATCAGGTTTCTATTTTTAATGAAGAATATACTTCTGTTTTAAATAAGCTTACCGAAGGAAGTTTTGTTTATTTAGATCCTCCATACGATCCTGTTTCTGATACATCTAATTTTACAAGCTATGCCAAGGATGGGTTCGGAAAAGGGGAGCAGATTCGCTTGAGAGATGCTTGCGTTTCTCTTGGTGAACGAGGAATTCAGTTTATGCTCTCAAATTCTGCAACTCCATTTATTATGGATTTGTATTCAAATTTCGATTTACAAATTGTTCATGCAAATCGTTTTGTAAATTCAAATGCGTCTGGGCGCGGAAAAGTGGAAGAGGTGATTGTGCGAAATTATGTTTAACAAGAAAATATTTGTTTTTATTTCTTTTTTGTTTTTGACTCTTCTTCTTCCAACGGTCTCTTTTGCCCATAACCTTCCTGTTACATCCCCGTTTGGTTGGAGATATCATCCTGTAACTGGCAAATATAGTTTTCACACAGGTGTAGATCTTGGATATGAAGAAGGCGCTCCCGTTATTGCTCTATTTAATGGAACCGTTGTGCAGTCTGGTGATTATGGGGATGGCTATGGCATACAAGTCCTTCTTTATCACCCCGAAAACGATACCTATACACGCTATGCACACATGTCTGTTAGTTATACGTTCGCCGGCGATACGGTTCCACAAGGAGCAACAATTGGTTTAATTGGGCATACAGGTACGGCTACGGGACCTCATTTGCATTTAGAATATATTGTTCGTGATGAAAATGGTGTTTATCAGTATGTGGATCCGCTTGTTTTGTGGGGTGAATGAATTTAATTAAACTTTAATTTTAATATGGGAAATCCGTCCTATATTAAACTGGATTTCTGGTAAAATCTTTTTATAATAAATTTTAATTGAGGTGACATAAAAATGAGATACATGCGAATTACCGATGGAATAGGAACGATTAATGTTCCGGGGGATTGGACCCTTCTTGAAAGTCATGATATTGAAGAGGAGCTTGGAGAATCTCTTGGAAAAGGTGTTTCTCGGTATGTGGTAGATTTTTCTGGAACGGATAGTATTGATTATGCGTCTGTTCAATTTCTTAATGATTTGTTGTCCCGTGTTGGCGCCGATAAAATGGTAATATGCAATGTCTCTCCAAAGAGTCTTGTCTTATATATGCTTGAAAAGTCGGATCTGGTAGCATTGATTATTTAAAGGGGAGTAGTCACTTGATCGCAATATATTTAACAGAGGAATGGACACAGGTCGTTCGAGCAACACTTCGCAGAGGAAAATTTCATATTGTTGAGGGTGAGTATTTAGATTCTTACCTGCAAGATCTTCAGCGTCTTGATGTTATACAGCTCGGAGAAATGTTCCGTGAGGTTCAGCTTATTACAAAGTCAAAAGACGAAGATGTTTGTGTCATTCTTCCCGATTATGTTTTTCGCAAAATTGGTTGTTATAACGACACAGAAAATTTGGATGCAGAAATAAAAGATGACCTTCGCGTTCCTATCGACACATGCTCTTTGTCAAGTCCTATCGTTATCAATAAAAAGACCTTACAGAAAAGAACAATTTGTGCGATTGATCGCGCTTATATCGACGCTCTTGTTTCCGCTTCAAAACAGGCAAACATGTCGATTGTTTCTGTTGAACCGGCAGGGTTTGTTTTCTTAAAGGCAACACGTAAGTGGGAAAGAGAGCAAATGGCTCTTTTTATCTCTGGTAAAACAGCAAGCCTTCTTTCTTACAGTCCTCTCGGTGGTATGTTTGTCCAAAGGCTTGGGCAAAACCTTTCTTATGCAAAGGATAAAAATAATGCAGAGGTTTTGAATAAGGTTATTCAGGAAACTTTAGTTAATGCGGATTATGTAAACAGTGTTACTTTCCGTTTAACAAATAAGAATGTTCCTGTTCATATCCTCTCCGATAACTTTGAGGAATATTTTACACTTCCGTCTTTTCAGTCCAGATTTGCAGATCTTCCAATCAATAATGGAATGATAGAGGATATTGAAGACGAGAGTGACTATCGAACATTTTTGATTCCAATTACCGCTCTTTTTGAATCTTATTTCCCGACAGGAATTACCTCACCAAAATTGTCATTCATGCAGCTTCTTCCTGCGAATGTGGTGCCACAGGATGTTTCTCAAAACAGCCGTAAAGCTCGCCTTCGTAAGGCTCTTAAGAAGTGGGCTCGTGTGGCTCTTGTTCTTGGTGTAATTGCTGTCGGCGCGGAAGTGGCGGGGAGCATATACTTTTCCTCTATTATGATTCCTGATAGTCTGCGAAATGAATATGCCGTTGCCCAAACAAAACAGTCTGATGTAAATAGAGAGCTTGAACGTGTTCAGCAAAAGGGTGCCGAAGACGAAGATATCCTTACTGCTTTGCGTTCGCTGATTTCTTCAAAACCTGAAAGCCTTGGCTTTACAGAAGTTGAGGTTGGACAGCGCGGCAACGCAGATGATGCAGAAAGAACAAAGCGTTGGGTTCGCGTTACTGCAAAGGCGCAAGATCCGATGGTTGTTCAGGATTATATTAGTCGTCTTACCGCAAACCCTACCTTTAATGGTGTTGTCATTGAAGAAATTTCTTCCGACGGATCAAAAGATAACCTTGTGAAGCGAGCTCGTCTCGTTATCGGGAGGGCAAAATGAATAGTGCAAAAGAATACCTCTCCCAACATCTTCGGGAGACTGAGCAAAAAAGTGACATCGTTTATTTTATCGTTATCGTAATGAGCATCGTTCTTTCTATCCTCGGTGGATTAAATCTTGCAAGTTCTTATAATGATGCTCTTGCAATACAGGCACAAGAGGCTGAAATGAGAAGCTTTGTTACAAGTTATAATCAAAAGCTTGAAGAGCTCAATAAGAAGCCTTTTCGGGCAATTAACAGCGAAGATTTAGACGAAACACAAAGCAATCTAATTTTCGCCGTTCAGTCTAATAAACTTGTTCTTTCTAATCTTAGAAATCTTTCTTTACAAGAAGATGTTGATAAAGAACACGGGAAGTCGTTTGAAATGACTGTTATTGGTTCTTGGGCGGATACCGTTGCCTTCCTTGAAGGATTTGGAACAAAGGATGCCTTAGTTTCTATGCGTAACATCAGAATGCTTCCAGAGCCCGATGATCGTGTAAAAACTACTCTTATATATAAAATATACTTGAAATAAGTGAGGTGAATCTGTTTTGGAACTGTTTCATAAATCATCTTCCTCTCTTGACTCTTCTTTATACAACACGAATCAAGAACCCGCGAAGAAAAAAAATAATAAAACGGGTGCAAAGATAGTTCTTGGTGTATTAATCGCAGGACTTATTGGCGAGTTAATCTATCTAAATTTGGACCAGCCGCCCGCGCCTGTCTCCGCGCCGACTCCTGCCCCTGTGGTAAAAAAGTCACAAGCTGAGCCAAAGGATTCAGCCGAGACGTTTAACCTTGCACAAGTTTATCCGTTTTGGACAGAAGGAATGGATAAGGCTGTTGCGGAGCAATCGAAAACAGATGTTTCTGCTCCTGTTGCTCCCGCGAAAATATCTGGCAAAGTTCCTCGTCCTAACATCCCAGATTTACCATCTTCAATGCCGCTTCCTTCTGGTTCTGGTGGGCTTATGCCGGCAATCCCTCATGAACCGAGCGGAAGGAGTTCCTCACATTCTGGTGATTTGAGAATCACCGGATTAATTCTTGGGTATGGGGCTTCTGATAGCGTCGCTATTTTATCCGATGGATCTGTTGTTCAAGAGGGGCAAAAATATAATGGAAACACCGTATCTTCAATCAGTGAAAATGGAATCACTTTTGAAGATGGTTCGCGGATGAACTATAAATAATAATTGGAGGAATTAATGTTGATTAACAATAAAAAGAAAACCGCATTTCTTGCCACGGCCGTCTTTCTTTCAACCACGTTCTCTGCGGCTTTTGCGGCTCCAACAGATGTAAAATCGACCCCGTCTTCTGTTCAGCGAGAATCTGTGAAAGAAGAGGGGGCAAACACTTTCGCCGAAAGAATTCGTCGAATACTGAACGGGGAAGATCCGGCAGGGAATACTGTTGTTGCAAATAATCCAAACACTGATATGCCAGCTGTTGTTTCTGAGCCACCCGCATATATTCCGCCCCCGGTCGTTCAGCCGGAGCCTGAGCCTGTGCAGAATTACTCATGGGCCCCCCGCTATGACTTTGATTGGCAGGGAACCCCTCTGAACACAACTCTTTATGCCATCGCAAAGGTTTCTGGTAAACGTATTGTTGTAAATGGACAGCTCGAAGGAACTGTTTTTACAACAATGAATCAGGTTACATACGATCAGGCTCTTAATTATCTGGCAAAGGCTTTTAACTTCAACTATATGGTTGAGGATGATGACACAATCATTGTCAGCACAAGTGAACTTATGATGCAAAACAAGGTGTTTAAGGTTCATTACGCCGATAAGGAAAAGCTTCGCAAAGAGTTTGAAAGTCTTGGTATTGAGGAAAAGAACATCTATGTAAACCCTGAACAGAACTCCGTTTCTGTTACAGGCACACCTTATCAGCTCTCTCGGGCCCAACAACGTCTTTCGAGTATAGATAAGCCTGTAAAGCAGGTTATGCTTTTGGCTCAGCTTATTGAAATCAGTCACGGAAAGAGCCTTAACCTCGGCATGTCTTATACACTCCCGAGCTATTCTCATGCCGCAGGAGAAGCCCTTACTGGAAAATTTGCAAATAAGCTTTCTTTCTCCGCTTCTATGGAGGCAAGTCGCGCTCTTGAAAAGGGACATGTTATCGCTCGACCAATGATTATGATGCATAACGGACAGGAATCCAATATCGTTATGGGAGATCGTGTTCCTGTTCTTACGTCCACAACAACAACGGCAAGCACCTCTATGTCGTTTGAATATCAGGATGTCGGAAATAATCTTAAGGTTACACCAACAATTAATGAATATACAAATGAGATTATTTTGAAGCTGAATCTTGAAGTTTCAAATATTTCACGGTGGACGAGACAGGGAAATATTCAAGCACCTCAAATTTCGACCAGAAAAGCTGATACAACAGTTACTCTCCAGAATGGACAAAGTTTTGTTATCGGTGGTTTGATGACAAAAACAGAAATTGATAACCTTAGTGGAATTCCGGGGCTTATGAATCTTCCGATTCTTGGAGAACTTTTCAAGAGACATTCAAAGTCCTCTTCGTATTCCGAGGTGTTTATCATGATTACACCATATATTGTGACGGATGGAATGAACCCTGAGCGGTTGATGAAAGTGAGTGAATAAATAATGGCGGATTCACAAAATTATTTTTATCAACAGCTCAAAGAAAATGGTCTTGCTTATGAAGATCCCCTTGCAGAGGTAACAATTGATGAGGGGGTTCTATCCCTCATCACTCCTGCAATTGCTTCTGAGTTTAAAATTATTCCTGTGGATCGTGACGAATTCGGTCGTATTCTTGTTGTTACATATAGTCAAGATGTTTTGAATCGTTCTGATGAGGTTTCAGAGATCTTAAAGACCTCTGTTAAAATTCTTCTTACCACAGAATTTAATTTTAAACAGGGTATTGAACGGTTTTACGGGGTTGACTATGTAACTGCACACCGTAAAACGAAAGTCTCAACAAAAGAAGAGGAAACGTCTCGCCTTACCATTATTGTTGACAAAATTATTCAAGAGGGGGCGAAGCGAAGCGCTTCCGACATCCATCTCCTTCCAACTGAAGACGGCATGACGATTCATTATCGTATTTTTGGACATCTTGTTGATGTAACGCAGGAGTTTCGCATTGAGCCAGAGGAAATCTCTGCTGTCATGACAATTTTGTTTAATAAGGATTCTAAAAAACAGAGTTCTTTAAATATGCCAAATGCGGCTTCTTGGGAGTTTGTTTACAATAACACCACATATTATGTGCGTCTTAGCTCGGTTCCTGTTGCGACAATGGATTCTAATATCTGGCATAAAATCGTTGTTCGCCTCCTGCCCCAGAGCAAAAAGACGGTAAGCCTTCCTGAGCTCGGTTATCAAAGAGATACGATCAATGACATGCGCAAAGCACTTCTTAATAGCGCAACAGGAATGTTTATCCTTTCTGGTGAAACCGGTTCTGGTAAAACAACGACACTGTATGCGTTAATTGATGAACAACTTAAAATCCGTGGCGAGATGCAGAATGTTATTACGATAGAAGATCCTGTCGAAATTCATGACTCTCGTTATTGTCAGGTTCAGGTTCGCGAGTCTCTTGATGAACGTGTTTCTCTTGACCCGCCCAAAATCCTTGAGACTGCTATGCGTCAGGATCCAAATATTATCCTTTATGGTGAGATTCGAACATCAAGGGATGCAAATGTTGTTGTTGAAGCGGCCACAACAGGACATAAGGTCTTTTCAACGGTTCATGCAAAGAGTTGTGTTGCCACTTTGGTTCGTCTTTTAGATCTCAAGGTCAGCCGATCTTCTCTGCTCGGACAGCTTAACATGATTATTTCTCAAAAGCTTGTTGGACATCTTTGCCCAGAGTGCTCGGAACCTCATAGGCTCACAGAGCTTGAGCGTATGGTTCTTACTCGTGATGAAGTAGAACAGATCGAACATTCTGGTGGCTTGCGACAGCTTGGTTCACCTGATAGAATTCAGCGATGCACGAACCCAAACTGTCACGGTGGATATATCGGACGAATCGTTATTCCTGAGTATATTGTTTTTAACACAACAATGCGCGATATGTTTTTAAGAGCGGATATTTCATTTAAAGAAATTGAAACAATTCTTGAAAATATGCAGTTTAAAACAATGTGGTCAAAAGCGTTTGCTCTTGCCCTTAATGGGGAAACAGATTTGAACGAAATACTTACTGTTGTCGGTAAAGAATAGAAGGAGTTCTATTTTATGTCTGCTATCAAAAAAACCGATCTGGCTCATTTTTTCCGAACGTATTATCGGTATCAACGAGCCGGTGTTACAACACAAGAGTTCTTACACATGTATTACAATGCGTGCTCCAATAAGGATTTTCTCTCCATTATTGAAGTTGTGCAAAAAGATATGCGGCTTGGTGCATCTTTTTCTGAAGCGCTTCGGAAACATCCCGTTTTCCCTCAGTATGTTGTTCAAATGATTGCTGTTGGTGAAATTAGTTCTATGGTCGTTCCGATTCTCGAAAAAATCGTTTTCTTCTTAATTCAAGAAAACGATATAGAGAAAAAAGTGAATGCTAGTGTTCGACAGGGAATCATAATGATTGTGATCGCTTTAATCGGATCATTTATTACTCTTGTTATGGTTATCCCTAAAATTGGTGAGATTCTTTTAACTGTTCGTCCAGAACTTCCGTTTTTCACATCAATTGTTGTTGGTTTTAGCACCTTTTTACAAGAACATGTTGCGTATCTAGGCGTTGGAATGTTGCTTGTTATTGTCATGTTCTTTTATCTCAAAAAGGCTAAACCAGAGATTCTTGACATGTGGCATTTAAAGCTTCCCATCTTTGGACCAATTTTAAAAACGCAGATTCATAGTTATTTCTTCAGTGTTATTGGAATCTGCACAATGGTCGATAATATTACTATACAACAGGCAATCACTTATGCGTCTCGTACAATTAAGCATATCCCAACGCAACAGACCCTTTTCAATGCTGTTCGTTATATGAAGTCGGATGGTTTGCGTGCTTATGAGGCCATCAGAAAAGCGGATGTCCACCATATTTTTGACGACGAACTCTATATTATGATGGAGGCTGGAGAAAAGTCTGGCTTCTTACATGAAATTCTTGAAGAAGAAGGAAAAGAATATCAAAAAATGCTCGTCCGTCAATCAGAAGAAATAGGCGATAAACTGAGCACGAGCATTATTATTCCCGCTATTTCAGCTCTCGTTCTTCTTCTTATGTCCGTTTATTATCCAATCTTTGAGCTTGTTGGTTCAGCGCAAAATATTCGATAAAATTATGGAACAAAATGGAGGTGATTCACTTGAAACGAAAAGGTTGGTTTTCTGTCGAATTTGCCGTTTGTATTGTCGTTCTTCTTATTTTAATGGCGTTTTTCCTTCCTAAATCCCTTGAATTTATGAATCAAGGAAGGGTAAGTAAGGCGCAGGGGGATTTGTCTTCACTTGGTGTAGCGGTTAGTCAGTATGCTTTTGAAGTTGGTGAATATCCTGCACATCTTTCCGATCTTACGGTGATAAAAGGACAATATGGTCCTTGGTTGCCTGAGATAAAGAAGGATCCTTGGGGAAACGATTATCAATACAAGTTTGATAAAAAAGATGGGTTTATTGTCTATAGTTTTGGATCCGATGGGATTGACAGCGGTTCCACAGTAAAAACAGTTAACCCTAATGACGTTGGTTATATTGGAAAATAATTATTTCCAATTAAAAATTTTTAAAAATATACGTGACTTTTGACTTACTTTATGATAAAATCTGTTTGTCAAAGACAAAATTCTATCAGCTACCTTGGAAAATTATTATTGCAAAAGAAAAAGGAGAATAATATCACATGAAAGATCTCAGTCTTCTCTCACTTGACACAGCAATGAAAGAAAAGATGAAGGAAGTACGTAAGGGCTATAAGAAGAAGGGATTCTTCTCTATCGAGTTTGCAATCATCATCGTGGTTGCCCTCATCCTTCTCGCCGCTTATCTTTACAAATCCTCGTCTCTCGTTAACTCGGCCAACCACACGTCCGCGATGCGCGATATGGATTCGCTTCGTACAGCAATCCTTATTTACCAGACACAGACAAAGACTGGTCAGGCTCCTGCAAAGCTTGATGACCTCCTTACTGGTGTCACCTCTACCAATGCTGCTGATGGTAAGGATCATGCAGCTCTTATCGACGGCTCTAAGCGTGGCAACAAGATTGTTGACCCGTGGGGCAATGAGTACACCTATACGCTCAATACGGATAAGGTGTCTGGCTCCATCACCTGCACTGAGGGCGGATCTGGTACAAGTACAATTCAATTCTAATCAAGTAAACGTAGCATGAAGGTTTCTGTATAGAAAAGTCTTGTGTGAAAGCGCCGCTGTTTATATGGCGGCGCTTTTTAAAATCAAAAATAATTTGATTTAACTTTCGAGATTTTTAAACTTGAAACCTAGATAAAAAAAGATATATTTAAATAAGAACCAATTAAAGGAGGTTTTTACTTTGAAGATAAGATATTTTAATAGGAAATATAAAAAATCCGGCAGTTTACTGCTTTCTGCTGTTTTAGCAACTGTTCTTTTCACAATGCTTGCTGGCGGTTACTTTGCAACGATTTCTAGTGGTTTTAATGCTATTAAATCTACTAATGATGCTCTGCAGGCTCAGCAATATGCAGAAATAGAGGCAAATAAACTCAGACTTATGAGTTATGCAAATCTTGATAGTGCAAGCACACAAGATCAGTGGAAAGAACTTCCTGATTCTGATGGGTGGCAATACCATATTAATTTGAGTGCGGAAAATGTTATTGATGCTGATAACAAACAAAGAGTGGCCAATATCGAAGTTCGTAAGGCGGATGATACTGAAAAGAGATTCTCTCTTGCTGTTCCCTTGTCCTCTAGATCCGCACAGCAGGTTTCTTCTTCTGCTGCTGTTTGGGGGGAAAGGGAAAATGTTGATTTGATGAGACCAAACGGAAAAACTTATACATATTTACGTGGTGAAAAATCAGTTGTTTTTAAAGCTTCTGGTCTTTTGACTGTTAGAACATTAATGAATGTTGGCGGAACCTATGGTTTAGACTCTACTTTCACTCCGCGAGGAAATGATGCTTGTTTTAAACTAAATAACCGTTGGTATTATGTTCAGGGTGGGGATGTTTCAGTTCCAATTAAAAAAGGAGATAAAATATATCTCTCTGATTTTCTTAACATCTCCGCAAGAACGGATTCTCGGCATGGTGAAAAGGCAAATATAACCTTTGTTCCATTTGCATAATAGAAGAGGATATTGGTGATGAAAAAAACAAGTAAACGAGCAGGTTATTTTCTAGCTTCAGCAGTTGTTTTAACTTTTTTATTATCCTTGTTTGTTGTTGGTTATTTTATGACTATTACTGGAAATATTAACACTGTAAAAGCAACATCAACATCTTTACAAGGACAATATTTTGCTGAAGGTGAAATAACTAGCAATCTTCGATCTATAAATTATAATGATTTGTCTTCTAGGGTTAAACAGGGTGAATGGTTGTCTCTTGATTCAACCCCTGACTGGAAATATAAAGTTGAACTTGCTTCAGAAAAAATCATGGATGATGGTTCTTCCGTTCGTGTTGCTGATGTTCAAATGAAGAAAGACGGGCAACAGGATGTTTTTGAAAAACAAATTCTTCTGGCGGCACAAAATACTCAATCATTAACACCATCAACAGGGGCAAGATGGGGTGATGTTGATGAGTCAATGATGGAAATTCCTGATTTTGATAAAAAAACTGCAAATTATGATTATTATTATTTAAGCGGTCCATATTTTAATGGTTATACAAATATTTATGTAAATGGTGGTCTGTTTAAATACTTTATTATGAAAAAAGATGGATTATTGGTTGCAAAAACTTTTGATGGTAGGGGGCGTTTTAAAGAGTCTACTTTTATGCGTGACTTTGTTGGTGAACCCACAGAAGCAGGTATATATATATGGGTTAACGACCGATTTTATTATTCTGGATCTCGAACCAACACTTCTTATGTAACGATTCCTATTAAAAAGGGAGATGTTGTCCACGCTTATGGGCACACAAGAAGATCTTCTGATGATTACGAGTACTTTTATCTCGGTTTTTACCCAATTGAAACCTAATTTTCTTAAAAGTAGGACCTCTCGAAGGTCCTTTTTTTATAAAATTTATCATCTATTGAAACCGATCCGCGTTTCAATCCTGAGCCAAATGAGCTTGATGATATTTATAATTTGGATGCTCCGACCGCAAGCACATTTATAAAAAAGATGCTGCTTGCGTTTTACCTTGCAAGTTTATTTTAAAGTTTTACAAAAAGCATTGTTTCTGTCTCTTATATAGCAAAAAAAATATATAATAAACGTATGGAAATTGCATTTTGTCTAAAAAAGAAAGGAATTGTTATGTCGAAGAATAATAGAGAAAAGTTTATCCCGTCTTCTGTTTACGAAATGTTTCAAAGGATTATCTATTCTCTTTCTCCGTCTTACGTCATTATGGCTCCTTTTGGCAGCTCGGATCCTTTTGATGAACATGGTGAGCCCAACACGCTTATAAGCCACACTCTTGATGACGGAAAGATCCCCGAGAATATCCAAAAAATCATCAATTCTTTGTCTGAAAACTATCAAATCCTTCTTCGCGTTGGCAATGTGGATGTTGAGGCGACTTTCGCTTTTTATACGAATGGCGTTCCTAAAAATTCTTATCTTGGAAAGAATGTTGCTCGGTTTGAAATTCATGTATTTGATGTTTATGACATTTCCGATCGCGCTCTTTTCCTTGGCGTTTCTGAGCGCAGAATAGAAATTCATGATGATGTTCATGACAGTATTTTCTCTACTTCTTCTGAGGATGAGGCAATTTCTCTTTTTGAGAATATTTTTTCTCGAAACCTTTCTGATGCAAATAATGATTCTAAGGAACTATGAGGGGGTGTATTGAAATTGAAGATCGAAAAAACTCTAGATTTTGACCTACTTGAAGAGATTCTTTCCGTAATCAATTGTAAAGGATCCTTTATCCTCCACGTCGCTGGTGACAAAATGGCGCCATTCGGTGAAAATGGAGATCTTGAAAGAATTGTTATCCGATATGGCGGAGTTAATGAAGATGATGTTCTTTATTGTGACGGCGTTAAGCTTCTCAACGAGCTTTTCCGTCAAGGTGTTCTTCGCACGGAAAATTTTACGCAGCGAGGAAAAATTATGGGCGTTGAGGAGTATGAAAGCATTTTTATTCGATACTTTCCTAATGTCATTGTTAAAATTAATAAGGAAAACGAACTCGATGTTCGATTCAAGAATAGAAAAGAAACAACAACTCTATTTTAATTTATAAGGAGTTTCTGTCATGTTTGCTTTTGAAGAACTTCCTCCTAATCTCCAACCTCTTGCCCTACAATCCACTCGCGAAAGCACGACCTATCGTTATTGCCTCGAACAACAAGCCGATGCTTTTGTTGAAGAAACGGAACAGGAATGGGAGAGCGTCCCCATAGAATCTAAGGTTATGTTCTGCCCTCTTGTCGATGGAAAACCTCCGATTATTGAAGGCATCAAATTTCGCGCAAAGATTTATAATTTCCGCGAAATCTCTTCCCTGTTTAAAGCCGCTGGGATTGAAAGAGAAAATGTTGATCCAAGTAATGTCCGTAAAATTCTTGTTTTCTTCCAAAACGAAGGTGATATCGCTATAAAACTCGCCTTCAAAGGTGAATATACGGAAAAACAGGAAGATGCGGTCGTAAATCTCACGCGTTTGTGGGCAATTTTCATCGCAAATAATTTGTGGGCGGAAGCAAATGATTTTTTGATGTCCCAAATGGATGATAATGTCGTTCGCGAATGGGCAATTCATCGAAGAGCAAAGTTTGATGACAACGGAAAGTTTATTTCTCTTTGAGAAAACAAGAAAAACTCGATAAATTTTACAAAAACTATTCCACGTCTAATCTTTTTATGTTATACTATTAATTGTCTTCGATTGAACATCTCTAATCGCATCATTCCAAAAACCGCAAACGGCGAAATAGGTCGAGTCGCTTTGGACTGATAATCAACTCACACAGAGTTCAGAGATGTTTGGTTGAACACCTATAAGGCATAATGGAGTTCCTTTTTAAATTTTAACTTAAGAATACAGCAACCCGATTAATGGTTTCCATTGATCGTGTGTTGCAAATACTCCTCGCCGCATACAAAAACATAGGCAAATGGAGCACAATAAGAAACTTGCTGTGCTGGCGGCGCGAAATTTGCGGGCTAAACGCTCGCGAACCCGCGTCAGGCACGGTGCACGAGGGTCTACATGACCTGCCTCGTGAGGGGTTCTGACCGCCCCTAGCTCGGACTTGAGTTCGGCAGAAATGTACGAACGGGGTTGAAAAATCAACGAGATTTTCCAACTCAATGCACCGAGAATCCCCCAGCTTTAGCCGTGGGGAGGGTCGAGTTCCGCCTTTGTTTTGCAATTATGCGGTCGCACAATGTTGTGACCGTTTTTTGTTTGTTTTTTCTTCAAAATGTTTGTTTTTAGAAAGGATTTTGTGTTATGGGACGTTCTATCTCTACTAACTTTGATATCGCTGTCGTCTCCCTTTTCAAAGGTGTTGCTCCAACAAAGAAAACCCAGAAGCCTTATGTCGATGGTCAGAAAAAGGCGTTTAAGCATGGGGTTTATTTTACCGATGAGGCGGTGGAGTATATTTCTCCTGCTATTGTTGACGCGGCAATCAATAAGTTCGGATATAACCTCGTGAAGATGAACAACGCGGCTCTTCACAAATCTTTTAAGTCCGTTAAAAACACGCCGGCAGAAGATCTTTTTGTTCAGCAAGCGCTCCACTATATGAGCATCTTTATACAGACGGATAGCGAGTGGTCTACTGCTTTGGTAAAGCCTTCTTTGGTTTATATTCCTTCGGATGAGCTTAAGCTTCCCAAAGAAGATCCTATTTCGCTTCGTGTTATTTCTGTCCTTTCAGAGATGGAGATTATTACACGAGCTAAGAAACTTATGTCTTCCGGTATGGCGCTTACGAAAGAAACGCAGGATTATCTTCTTGCAATCGTTCGTCGTTATGAAAAGGAATTCTCTCTTGAAGACACAAACAACAAAGAGTTCCGCATCCGTCTTATTGATACCTTTGATATGATGCCGAAGAGAGCAGGGGAGTTCCTTCGCTATTTGGTCTATAAAAAGACGGGAAGCACGCTCTTTATGCATACTCGCGCTATGGTCGGTGAAGTGCGAAGAGGGACATGGAATTCGGAAGTTGCATGGAAAAAGTTTGTTCGCCAAAACGGTATTGAGCCCATTGCAGAAGAGTTTAATCGAAATAAGGATCTTTGGCTTGCTTTTAAAAAGGATGGAAGATTCTGTGCCCGTATCATTAACAAAGCTCGCAAACTTTCGGTTGCACTCAATAAGCCAATGGTAATTGGTGTTCTCGATCGTATTGGCGACAAGGATGTTTCTCTTGCATCTGTCGAAAAAGAGCTGAAAAAGGTGTCTCTGTTTAAGAAAGTTTCCGTAGCAAACTCTATGCTTCGTCGTGCTGAAAATCCAACGGCGAGCATGTTTATTGTTCGAAATGGAAGGAGTTTTTCTCGCTCCGAGGAGACTGACACCGAGTTTATGACGGATGAGCGTAAAGCAATTCTTGATACTGTTCTTTCAAGTATTGTTGAAGAGATCCGTCCTGCCGTGGAAGGAAAGAAGGTTTATCTCCCTGATGAGATAGATTATGCTTTCCCAACTTCTGAAAAGATGTTCGTTGGAGCAATACCGTTCCTTTCCACAATGAATCTTGATAAGAACGCAATTGTCGGGATCCATTGGCTCAATATGCCGAGCAATGTTGGCTATGATGGCGGACGAGTCGATCTTGATCTGCATTATACCTCCGCAAAGAATGAAGTCGGTTGGAACAACTGTTTTGGAACGAATTGGGGACCCGAGGAGGCAGAGTTCAAAAAGTCTGAGATTCTGCACTCTGGAGATGTTGTGGATGCTCCTGCGCCGAATGGGGCTACTGAAGCTCTCTATGTGCCTGAAGAGATTGATGATGATTTTGCAAGCATTGATCTGAATATGTACACCTATTTTGAGGAACATGTTCCATTTACACTCTTTGCTGGAAAAGCGGATCGAGAGCATTTAACTCACGATTACCTCATTGGGGCGCATAATATCTTCGTTAATATCAATGGTCTTGAAATGGTTTCTTCTCAGGAATCCATCGGATTTCTTGAAAGCACTACGGAATGTAAGAAGCTTCACTTTTTCAAGTCTGGTTCTGTCCGAGCAATTGTCTCTTCCTATAATGAGCATTCCAAAAACATGATTGAGGCGGTTAAGTCTATGCTCCGCTCTCGTCTGTCTTTGAAGGATGTTCTTGCTCGTGCGGGCGCTGTGTTCGAACTTGACTCTGAAAAGGAAGATGATGTTTGGGACATTGATCTTTCTTTGAGCAAGCTTACGAAGGACTCGTTTTCGTTTTTGACGGCAGGGGATGTGGATAAGCCAATGGAAACGAATCGTTAATCTGTTATCCTTTGGTTTATAAATTAGAGGAATCGCTAATGCGGTTCCTCCTTTTCTTTTCTCTGAAAATATCTATGACTTCCTTTTCGTGAGATTCAGATCGTTAAAACAGAAAAATGTTTTTCTGTTTTTTGAAAAACTGTTACATTTTTCTTCTGAACCGATATAATAAAGATACAGAGTTGCTCGCGCTTCTGTTCGGACACTGAGCTTCCCCCATGTTGGTAAAGGCTCCCCGAGAAGACCTGCTTTCTCCGCCCTGTGCGAAGTTTGTTGGTTGCGAGCGTGGCGGCGAGCGAACCGTCGCCCAAAATACCCCCCCCTTACGTTGCGAACGCGTGAGGGGTTTTATATTGTAAAAAAAGTTCTTGCATTTTATTTTCTTTTGTGTATAATAATAAATACGACGCCGCACCGATCGTTCTGAAAGAGTTTGCACAAACCTCTCCGGTAACCTGTAAACGCTTAATTTCAGTAAACTCGCCAGCGCTCCCGAAGACTTGCGAGATGTGCGATTCATCCGCTTGCTAACCTTTACTGGCATAGCAACCACATGGGATGAAAAAAATACCGTTGCTGGCGGAAATCTACGCTTGCGGAGACATTAAACCGTCTAAGAAACAAGAATCAGCTCGGACCTTTGTGCGCACGCATATGAAGTTCTCAGCCTCGGCCGACCACTACAATGCGACTCGCCTCTGGACCAACAAAACCTCCTATCAATCCATTTTCTTGGTGTCGATAGGAGGTTTTGTTTTGCTGTTTTGGTTTTTTGAAGCATAAACAAAGATGTTGTTGTATAATAAATCTATCAAAACTGTTTAAGGAGAAAGAAAAATGAAGTCGAAATATGAAAGACTTTTTCGAGGAAATATCAATGGAGTCGAGTTTCATTCATCGGATGAGTTTGATCTTGTTTATGATGTAGTGGCAAGTCTTGAAAAAGCAATTGGGGAGTCTATCGAAAACCATTCCGTCACCGAGCTTGTCGCAAGACAAGTTCGCTCAAAGTTCGATCACGAAAATTGGAAACTCAACGATTTTCAAGATCCAACATTAAAAAACACATTTATTTTGGATGTCCTGACAGAGGATCTTATCGAAACTATTCGCCAAAATCTTTCAAATGCGAATAATTATTGAGAAGATGGTTTTGGATTATTTATTGATTTGTTGAATCGGTTTTAAAGGGGTTTTTGTTATGATTTACATAGAGACAAAACATTCTACAAAAGATCTTCCCGTGATCATCCTGTCAAACATCATCGCCGATGTTCGAAAGGATGATTATTACCGTTCTCGCGCCACTCATCTTGTTGAAGATGATTTGAAAAAATATCTGAAAAAGAACTCCGTTGTCCCTGTGGTTGGTCGAGTCTTATTTCGTCACAATGATAAAAACCCGTCTGAGTCGTTTATTAAGCTGAGCCTTTTTGTTCAAGTTCGAGGCGAAGCTATAAAAACTCTTATAAAAAATTCTTGCGGAAAGAATATTTCTCCCAAGACTGTGGACTCTATTTTGTGTCTTGATTTGTCTTACGAGTCGAATCATTTTCCTGCGGTTTTGTGCGGAATTCATTCCGATGGTTCGCAAGATCTTTTTCAGATTGAAAAAGATCTTGCTGTTTGGATGAATAATCTTGGACAACATGCTTATGATTTTGTTTCTCAGGAATGGAAACATCTTTATTCTGAAACAGCTATTCTCAATTACTGCGAAAACAGAAAGGTTGTTTACGTTCCAAGAGAAAACATGTCTGTTTGTTTGGCGTAGAAAGGCTTTTGCATCGTTACTTTTACGTCATAGATCATAGGATGTTATCTCTTTGGTTTGGAAACGATCTTTGTTATAATAAAGCGAATGTTTTTTTGAACAAAACGAAAGGATTATTTTCATGACTTCAAATTCATCCATCACTATTTCTCGACCAAACATAACGGTTGAGCCCCGCGATGTTGTGTTGTCTGTTTTCCTCACGTTCATCACACTTGGCATATACGGACTTTACTGGCAATATAAGCTTACAAATGAAATCCATGCCCTTTCTGGAAAGCCCCAGACCGCTTCTGGTGGGAAGGCTGTTTTTTATACAATCATTTCTTTTACCATTTACGGTTACTATTGGCTTCATAAGATTGGTAAAGAAATGTCTCTTTTGCGTAAAGAAAAAGGGCTTCCTCCCGACTCTGTATTGAATGAAACTTATGCTAAAGCAATCATTATTATTTCTTGTTTAAGTTTTGCTCTTAGCGTTGTTTCTCACACCTTCAACTATTTGGCTTCTGTTGCTGAAATCACTTTTGATTCGCCTACCGCTTCTGATGAGGTTTTGTTTTTTACGTTTTTTACGTTCGCTGTTTTGGTTGGATCTTTTTTCCTTCACGTTCTTGTTGCGTTTTGTTTGATTTTTTACGTCAACAAACGTACCTCGGATGACCCCTCAACGCTTTATGTCTTTCTCGCCTTCTTCCGAATGCAGGTCTTTACGCTTGCTTTCCCACAGTTGGTTTTGAACGATTATCTTCATAATATGCCAAAGGAATATAATTTGGCACATGAATAAAAAAAATACTCTCTGTAAGCCTTGAAACATAGGCTTTTTCTTTTTACGGTAACATGAAAAACACAAAAATCTTACCGCGAAAGTTATATAATAAATATATCAAAAGTATTTTGTCGATTTAGAAGGGCGGTTATTTGAAATGGCTAGTTCACTTAAGAAAATTTACAAATATTACGCTGATATTTTGTTTGATGATTTGGATGACATGCATTCCGCTTATGATTCTTTCTCTCGTAAGCTTAAATCGTCAATAAAGAAAGATTGTGCCGAAGCGGGGCTTGAAATTATAAAATACACAAAAGGATATTTTGAGGTTTGGATCGAAATAAAGAATCCTGTTTCCGGTAAGGTTTTTGCTGTTACCGTCGGAGATATACGTTGGACAAAGCTTGGAAAAATGCCTTTGGATGATATTTTGTTCCGTGACGAAACAAACCCAAAAAACTTTTTGAGCCCTAACCGTTTTGCACGGCTTGATGAGGTTATTGGAAAAATCGCAGTCAGTTAAAAATTATTATGATAGAAGGGAGCGCGTAAAACATGATTTCATTGTGCGGGCTTGAACGAAACAAACTTGAGTCTGTTATAAAAGATTCTCTGCCGACTGGGGAGAATTATGACTCATGGATAGTTTATGCAAAAGGTTCTCATATCATTGCGAACACTTTGTATGCTGGAAACAACAACCTTGGCAAAAAGAAGTTTGCAAACATCGAGATTGTATTTGACGTTCCCTCTCTTTCTGACGTGAATATAAATTATGACAACAACTCAATTGATGTTCGCGAATGGATTGAAGAAAATAAGATTGATGATATTATTCGAAAAGATGTTGTCGGTTGTTTTTCGGAGCGTACCGCTTGAATTTCTTGGCTCGTTGAAAGGAAGAACCTAATGACATATGACAAATTCCTTGAATTACAAAAAGATCTTGAACCCGATGATGTTTTGATTTTGGTCAAGCGTGTAAAATCCTCTGACTCTGAAATATCTGTTATTGGTGAGGCAGACGATGCTGTTCTTGCGGCAACGAAAACGATCGTCTTGGTCGGAAACAAATCTCCTAGACGGCTTTATCAATGGATAAATGCGGTAACTACGATTAGCGCACATCTTAGGAAACTTTGGGCGACAGATGAGGAGCAGAATATTATTCAGGGATTTCTGGTTTAAACAGAATAAATTTAAAATCGGAGCCTGACGGCAGGAAGAAAAACTGTCGTTCGCTCCGATTTTCTCTTTGGCTCATCTAAAAAGTTATATAATGAATTCATAAAATGAGTTGAAAAAAACACAGAAACCTAATTCAAGAAGAAGGGAAGACTCCGATAATGAAGAACATCTACAACCGCATCTATCGCCTCCTCCGTGACATTAAAATCACACACGTTACTGCTCGTGAAGGTGATAATATCTACCGCTCTGCGCCAGTTATAGATGATGAGTTTGTTGGAGAGTTTGTACATGACACACAACTCCGCACGAAGATGCTTGACCTTACGGAGTTCGCCCATAATGAGTACGGAATTATTCTTAAGCATCTTGATACGGAAATCGTCGTTTCTCACCTCCTTTGTCCTGAGCGTTTTTCCGTTTCTGTTGGACAGGTTGGAGTTTCACAGCCGTTTGATGAGATTGAGATTGAGCGTGTTGCGGGCGGGTGTGTTGACGTGCGATACTATAAGAACGGCAACTGCATTCGCAGTTATCCATCCGTGCGCCTTCCTTTTGCGGATGCTCGTTTGAAAGACTGGATTGAAGAATATATTGGAATTTTTGGAAGAAAAAGAAGGGTTGGTTAAAAATGGAAATGGTTCGTTTGGAGATTATCAAGTCGATAGCAAAGCTTCCGTTCGCGCATGTCTCTTTGTGGGAGGGTGCTCCAGAGTGCGGACCCCACGCAACTCTTGTTGTGAGACATTCGTTCGGTGTCGGCGGTGAGGATGATGTCGTGACGCAGAGGAAAATACTCTCCGTTGTTACGAAGAAAGATTTTTCTTGGTGTTTTTCTGGAGAATATGCAAACAAGCGGTTAACAATCAGACGCTATGCTGTTTCTGGCTTAATTTCAGTCGAAGCAACTTTGTGCGATACGCCGTCCACTGATTATTCCCGACGGATAAAGTTCGTTGATCTTGGTGACAATAAGGTTTTGGTTTCTCGTTTTGTGAATAGACGATTTTCTGAAGAAAAGGAGATGGATGAGTCTTCTGCTAAAGAAAATCTTCTTGGATTTTTGTCGCATGAGTTTGTCGGCGTTTGTTGATAGGAAAGCATCATGGTTGTAATAAACTTTTACAATTATGATGTTTTCTCTTTTTGATTCCCCAAAATGTTATATAATAAATATATAATTTGGTGGTTCTCTAAAAGAAAGGATGCTGACATCATGAAGTTCCCTAGCAGAGAAGATGTTGCGATTATCAGAACTCGTTATCCAGAAGGCACAAAGATTGAGGTTGTCAATATAGATGATCCTCATCCTGTCCCGTCTGGAACAATCGGAACGGTTGTCGGAGTGGATGATGCAGGGCAGTTAATGATGTGTTGGGAAAACGGATCTTCTCTCAGCTTAGTTCCTAACGTGGATTTGTTTAAGGTTATTGGATAGGAGACGAAATGGCTCGTACAATCGTTGATATCGTCAGTAAGCCAAAGGCTCTAACCCCTTATCTTTTTGAAAGCCTCTGTGATTATATTTATCTTGAAATGCCTGTTAAAGAAAAACATGGTTTTGAACCGATCGGAAATGGGCGCCTCTCTATTGGTACAATCCCATTCCCTGATGCCCCTAAAGGAATCTCTCGCGTTAACCTTGTCTTTTCTCCGTGTTCTGCTGTTTTCGGTGAGCGAGATGATGTTATAGAAGCAACGTTTTTGGGGGATGGCGGAACAAATGTGATGTTCCCATTCTCTGCACGAGAGTTTGTTGCCCTTCGCCAAATCAATGGCAATAAAGGTGAAGATAATCTTTTTTCCTCATTGCAACGTTTCCTCGTCGATCTTTACAAACATGATGGCGCGACGGAACTTGAAAGAAGCGCTTTACGGACGTAAGTTATCGAGAAGTTTTTTGGCGTCATTTGGTTTGTTCTCAAAATTTTTGATAGCGAGCTTTTTCTTTTTCTTGTTTATAAAAAGTTATATAATAAACACATCAGGTTGTTGTAAGAGAAAGGAAGTTTAAAAATGAAAACAAATGATGTTTCTCCGAGCTCTATTCATGATTTATTCTATGAGTTCTGGAATGAAGCAATGCTGTTTGATGCAGGAGATGTTAACGAAGTTAATTCTTACGAAAAGACATTAAATGAACTTGTTTCTTTTTTGATAAACACCCTCGTTTTGATTTTTGCGATAACAAAGACATTTTGGTGGACTGTGTTGAATCCGCCTTGTGTGACATTGTGATTATGGGACGTATCGGAGAGATCAACGAATCCCGTGTTTTCGATGTTTTTCTGTCGCTTTGTTCAAAGCAACTGTCTAAAAATATTAAGATTAGTTGATAAATCATCTGCATATGCTCGGCGAGGAGCTGAACGGAAATTCCGAAGACGGATGTTGTCGGCTTCTCGTTGAGCGTGGATGGTTTCACATAAACATTGGTTTATATGGAGGTTTAATTATGAAAAACGATGTATTTTGGGAGGTCGCTGAAATCGATCGCAAGGATATGCAAGGGGAGTACCTTGAGCAGGTCAACCCACGCGATCTCGTGATGGATCTTATCTATCGTAACTCTGAGTTTGCTGATCGCGCGAATGGCTACGCTCAATTCGTCACTACGTTCCGTCACGCAGAGATGGCGGCAAAACCGCATCGTCTGTGGGAGATCGTTTACGATCATTTTGTTCGTCTCGAAGATTTTGTCCTTGAGGTTCTTGAGAACAACATTGATGAAAAAGATCTTGCAGAGCGGGTGATTTGCACCCCTGTGGTGTCGTAAAACTTTACTTAACTTATTGGTTCCATTAATGAATGGGGGAGGAGGATTGTTGTGGTTGAAATGACAAAAATTGAAAAAGAAGCGCGTGAGGCATATGAGCGCTGGAAGGATATTGAAGTTGTTGGCAATGTAAAGGCATATAATTCTGGCTCCTGCTTATATATTTTAGAACGCTCTAAGAGGACTCTTGCCGACTACATCGAGCAAGATTTGGATTTTACGTTCCTTGGTGGAGATAGAGAGTTGATTGACACCATTGTTGAGGTTACTCTTTCGATTATGTCTGTTGAGCGTTTTGCGGGTGATGGTTCGTTTGAATCCTTCTCAAAGATGGCTCTCGTTATGGCAAATAAACTTAGAGATCTCCCTTTGTTTTGGAAGGCTGAAGAAGCGTTTTACAAAGGTGATAGTGTGTTTGATTGATATTTTCTAATAGACCAACGGAATAAATCGGAAAGGTTGTTGTATTGTGCACAAAGAAAAACAACTTCTTTTGGAGGAAAACATAGACAAGTCTATTGGTGGACAGTTGTTCTCCGAGAGAAGCACGTTCGGTAAGAAAGAACTTCTTTATTTTGTTTTCCAAGCAAAACAAGAAAGATCTCCTGTTCGCATAGAGGACGAGTTTTTGAATAAGCCTTTCGGGAGGATCATCTTTATTGGAAACGCACAGCGACCTCGAACCATTGAGCTTTTTTACAACAAAAACAAAGAAACCGTTCCTATTAGATTTTTTCATGACGAACAGTTTGTCGGAGAAGATGAAATCACTGTTTTTATGCTCACTGAGCTTTTCAATGAGTCTGATGGGGACATAGATCTCTTTTGGTCTATTTTTATAGATCTTATTCAAGAGTTGTTTGTTAAATCTGTTTTCAAAGGAATATTGCTCGGAAAGATAAAAAAAGAAGACTTTTTTGATAAATCTTCTAAGTTTTTCTCCAAAGAGCTTTCTGAGGATCGTTTTTTCATGGATAACTTGAATTATTTGAAATGGAATATTGTGTCTATACAAGAAGATCTTGAAAAGAATTCGCGGTCTGTGAACACTGATGAAAAATTGATTCGAGTAATACAATCTTACAATAGTGTTTTAGAGCGAATTTTGTATAAAAGGATTTGATTTTTCCCGCGCTGATTTTAAGGATTGTTTTTTACACAGTCCTTTTTATATATTACGACTGAAATTTTGTTTTTGATTTTGTTTTGTTGTACAATCATCTTGTTAAAAGCCTTCTTATGGGGAGGTTAGTTGATTTATTTTAAGGAGGTTTTATCTATGACAATCATTTCTCTTTCTTCCCCGACCGTCGTCCTCATGCGAGGACTGCCCGGCTCGGGAAAATCGACATGGTTGCAGAACAACAACTGTGCCGAGTATAGCATCAGCCCTGACGAATTTCGGTTGATGCTTTCTCCGCCCGTTATGCTTGATGGGAAACTTTCTATTAATCAGAAGGTTTCTCGTCCTGCGTGGGAGATGGCGTACTCGTGCTTACGCTCTCGTCTCTCTTTTGGTGGAGCGACTTTCTTCGATGCGACGTTTATGAACGAGCGCACTTTGAAGGAAGTCCTTCGCATTATTTCTTCGAGTAAGAAAAACGTGAAGGTTATTGTTCTCGACTTTACTTTTCTCCCTATTGAGGAGGTTAAGCGTCGGAACAATCTTCGCAAGGGAACATTCCGTTATGTCCCTGAAGCGGTCATCGATCGTATGTGGTCGATAGGAAGAAGTATGGATTTGAGCAAGTTTGACGTTGAGGTCTACGATCCTCGTGACGTTCAGATTGCTCCTTAATGCTTCTTTCAAAGAACCATTTTCTCTTTGAGATTATGGTTCTTTTTATTTGGAGAATAAAAGATTTTATTTTTTGTTTTTCTCCCAATTATTCTCCTAAAAAGTTATATAATGTTTTTGAGAAAGTTGATTTGTATTTTTATATAAAGGTGGAAAAAATGAAGGATATACGAGAAAGCATCGCAAAGCTTGAAGATCTTATTGAAAAGGTTGAGATCCCAGACAAGATTGGTTATATGTCCGAGCATCTCGCTCTTTTCCGTCGTACCGAGATCGGAACGATTGACGAGCTCCACGCGAAGGAAGAGGAGTTTACAAAACAACTTAAGGAAAATGTTGTTCGGATGTTTTTGGATTATGATAATCGCGTAAATATTGTTGAACAGGATTTTGGAATCAAAGACCTTTTCTTTAAGAACTCCGAGTTCGCAGATATGCCAAATGGTGAAGCGATATTTGAAAACGTTTACGCTTTGGCTTATCGCGATGGGCGAGATGTCGATTGGTTGGAAGTCTATAAACTCTTCTGTAAATATGAGTCTCTTGTTGTCGCCTCACTCTCCTCTGTGAATTAGGGAGGATGCAACTCTTTTGAGCATGAGAATTGAAAGGAGAAAAAGTCATGTCGATTAGCCTTTCCGAAGAGACTTTCCGAAATCTTGAGCGCGAGCCGCTTACTCTTCCTGATGGACGTAAGTTCCGTCTTCTTGAGGTGAGCATAAAAGCCCTTGCGGTCCCTGTCGGCGTTGAGCCTTCTTCCGATGGGACAATTCCTGTTTACGAGCTTTACTTTGAACCTGAGATTGTAGACGAACCTATTGCGTCGGAGTCTGACTCAGAGCGAAATGTTCTTTCCTTGAAGGGGCATTTTGTTGAAGCGGAACTGAATGATTCAATCCTTGCAGAAACAATCGGAAACGTTTTGAATAACAGGTAATGTGGTAAAAGATCTCTCGATTTTTCGGGGATCTTTTCCTTTTTGGATATCTTTCAATGAAATTGTTATATAATAAACATGTCAAATAAATTATGTTGTTTTTTTGAAAGGATGGTTTTCTCATGGGAGCTTACTACGAATATCAAATTACCTATCCCGTTACGCCCTCGGAGGAGTAAACGGTTTGTCTCCCCACTCTTGGCGGAAGGAAGTTTCTTGAAAACTTTTATGCGCGTTCGGGAAACACTCTCGTTTTACTTTCTCTCCTCAAGGAATACGGAGCTTCGTTCGTAAATACAGTTTGCGATTATGATGAGGCAGGAGCGTTTGAGCACGCGGTTCCGTTTGCTGAAAACGATGTTCTTACGAAGTATGAAAAGAAACTCGTTGAGCGCATCAAAAAGATGGACGAGACGGACTGGCATGATTGTTGCGCGTCTTTTATTGGGTTTGCTGTGATTTGCGATAAACGCAAAGAATACGTACACCTCTCTCCGTTCATGAAGGCGAATTGGGCGGTTTCTCCGATCGCACTCCTTACGCGCTCAAGCAAGGATTCTCAAGGAGGCGGTGACTTCGATGTTGATGATGTGAACTGTGAACACAGCGAGTTTTTCACGAACGAAAAGTTTGATCCAGATATGGTCGGCGCGTGGAAGGACTGTGAGATCCGTTTAGATGATTATACACCTGACGGATATGCAGACGTTACGGCGAAAGTCTTCTTGGATGAAAAGTGCTGAATAATAGGGAAGATCCTGTGTGGTAACATGGGATCTTTTTCTTTATTATTGTAAGGGTTTTCTTTTTATTTTATTTTTTACTCGTTTTCCTTTATCATATTTACAGTTTCATTTTGGTTTTCCCGTCGGTTGTACGGGATAGAAGGAGGATTCTATTATGAATTTGAAAAATTTGGCCGCTCATGCAACTCGCAAGTTTGCACTTAAGCTTGTTGAGGTGCGACCGCTAGATGTGGTTTCTGGAATGGTTTCTTGCGGAAATCATTCCGTTCGAGACATTCCAGATTTCACGACCATCGTCCGTTCGGATGATGGCACTAGGGATGTAGAGGTAAGAGGGAATCGTGAATTCCTGTACCACGGTTCCGTCATTGCTGTGGCGTATGATAATGCCCGCGTTTTGACGGTAACGTCCGCAGGTTATGGGCAGATGAGCACCTCCGCTGCTATTCGGCAGTACGCGTCTCATTTCACCGGTCTTGGTTATAAGATCGTTGTTGCTTCTTAACCGCAAAAACGACTCTATTTGCTATTTTGCATTTAGAGTCGTTTTCGTTTGTTATATAATAAAGAAAATGTTTAAGATAATTTTCTTTACCGAAAGGAGTTTAAAATGACTACAATTGAAATGGAACGTCACATTTACAATCTTTATCGTGTTGATTGGATGATTACGAATGGTTACAGTATAGATGACCTTCTTGTCTCTGTCGTTTCTGAAATATATGTCCCAGATGATTACGCTTATTCTGAGGAAAGAGAAAGGCGGATTCTTCGAGAAGTCGAAAACTGGGAGACAGATATAGGTTTTGGCGGTGACTGTTGGGATTCGTTTAAAAAGTTTATCTGTGGTGTTTTTCTAAATTCTAGTTATATAGAGAGCCTTCTTTCAAGAGATAAGGTCTATGGAGCAGAGCTTCTGCCACTTTATCATAAGCGCCTTAAAAGAATCGGTTCCTTCCGACATATAGTTTCATAGTCCAAAGGGGGGGTCCTTTTGCCTCAAAAATCATCTATTCCAAACAAATCCCTTGCGATTCGGCTTACGAATCAGGTTGTGCAAGTTTCTCATATAACCGATTTTTTCGTTCGTTTTCGACATATTTATTATGATGAGCTCCTCCCCCGTCGATGGTCGAAAGCTAAGATTTATCGCAACAAAAAGGGACAACCTTACTTCCATGTTTATGGAGAAGGGGATGTTTACTTGGATGAGCTCGCTCCTTTGAGTGATGTCTGTTTTGAATCTTGCGGCGAAAACGATTGATGTTTCGTTTTTATCTTTCGCGACCCGTCCAAAAGTTATATAATAAAGATAGCAAAAGAAAGGGTGATCTTTATGAATAAAACAGTCTACGCCTATATTGACGGCGTTCGCATGTGGGACGTTCTTCAGCTCGCGCTTGATAATAATGTTATGCTTGATGAGATGAAGGAACGTATCCGCAAGGAAAATGACGGCTTTGATGTAAAATTCAAGCCCGAGAAGATTGATGGTGGCTATGTTGCACCCGAGTACGTGCCTCTCGTAAAAGGTTGTCTTCCGATTGAAGAAGGTTTTGTCGAGGTCGTTCAGGTCTCTAATGAATCTGTTCGATGGCGGATTTGTATGTTTTCTGAAAGAAAGAAGCGTGGATGGGAAACTTCCGAAATCGAAGAATCTCCGTCCGATCGTAAATTCTTTACGTCTTTTCAGCTCGGTGACATTTACTTTGACGAGCTCGAAGATGTGAGTGAAATGGACGGTTATTACTGGTCGGAGTGAGGTGGCTCCCAACGATTTTTCTCTTGGCTTATCAAAAGAAAGGACTTTAATCTAAATGGCAGGACTTACAGAAAAACAAATACGCCTCCTACGAGCGATTACCGATTGGACGGGACTTCCTGAACAAATTCGACTCCTTGCTCGTTCTGTGGCAGAAGAGGATAAGACTTCAAAAAACAGTCGTCTTACAAAAGGCTTGTTAAAAAAGCTTGAACGTCCTTCGTTTCAACTTCTTTCTCTCGGACCAAAAAACAAAAATCTTTTTATCGAAGACGTTTCTGATTTTATCGAGGAGCGCTATTATTTAAGCCCTCGCGAAAAAGAAGTTTTTGAACATATTCAAAAGATCCGTAACGCTTCCGAAAGGCTCTCCGCGTTGAATCTTCGCTATTTAAATTCTACGCTTCTTTATGGAGAAAGCGGAACTGGAAAGACCACGTTCGGAAGATACATTGCTTATAAATTCAACCTTCCATTCGTTTATCTTAACTTATCTCAAATTGTTGGTTCATTACTTGGGGAAACAAGCACGAACATTTCTTCCGTATTTACTGATATTCGAGAGTTCCCTTGTGTTCTTATGCTTGACGAAATCGACAGTATCGCTGAAAAAAGATGCGGTGGGGATGGAGCGTCTGGAAAAGAGCATAATCGCATGGTAATTACTCTCATGCAGGAGCTTGATCGTATAGCTCCTAATAATGTCGTCATCGGGGCAACGAATCGGTTGGATATTTTGGATCCTGCTCTTATAAGACGATTTTCTCTAAAACACGAGGTTGTTCGATTGACCAAAGAAGAACTTTTTACACTCGGGAGAATGTTTCTTTCTGATGTCGGGATTGACGTTAAAGAAGATGTTGTTAATTCGCTTGTTGATAAGTGTCAATATGCTTCTCAGTCATTTTTTGTCAACGGGTTAATCGAAGAGATTGTCAATGTTGTTTTGGATAATCCAGAGGAGCTTTTTGAATAAAATTCTTCGCACACTCCTGTGACTTTCGTTGTGGGTTAGCGAGCAAAAAAGGATATTATCATGTCTTTTAATGTTATGGTTTTTCATTTAATTATCTTTCTTTTTCTTTCTGCTGTTACTATTGCTATGACAAGAGATTTTTGGAGATATTGTTTCTTGTTTTCCACTGTCTTTTTATTTGCGTTTATAGCATACGATCCGTTAGATTTGTTTTTGAAAAGGTTTGGGCTTTCGGCTGATGTTGAAAAGTTTATTCATTTAATAGTCCTTTTAATTTTCTCCTCTATTGTTATACGTTTTTCAATTATTGTTTTTGAGCTTATAAAAAACAAACTCAAAAGCGAAACAAACAGAGGCAAGCACTCAGCTTAAACTGAAAGCTTCTGGTATAATCCCGAAAAATCATCAACAAAGACCTTCTAATTTTCGGAAGGTCTTTTTACTTGTTTTCTCGTCGTTTTGTTTTTATAATATTTTTATGAGTTATTGTTGTTTTTTTTAGAAAGGGTGTTTTTCATGTTAGAGAAAATCTACAACGCTTATTTAAGGCACAATTTTGAGTCCTCGTCCGGACTCACGCCCGATTTTGCCGCTTTTGCGAGCAGTGTAAAGAAGGCTCTTAAAAAGGATTGTGCCGATGCGGGGCTTGAACTCGCAAAGTTCAATCGTGGACATTTTGATGTTTTCGGTTTTATTCGCAATCCGAAAACGGACCGTCTCGTTTACCTCTCTATTGGAGATATGCGTGGCGGATATGGTGGTCATCCGCTCGACAATGTTCTTTACCGCACTGTCGAACGGCTTGACGACTATTCCAGCGGTCAGAACCGTTATGCTCCTCTCACATCGCTCATTGAGCGTATAAAGGAGCTGACTGAGCGCTAAGAAAGAAAAACGATGTATTCGAATAGTTTATCTGTTCGTCTCACATCGTTTTTTTCTTTTGAGATATTCGTTTGATAATTTATTTTCTCGTTTATCTATTCAGCTTTCTTCTTTTGGTATATAAGAAATAAAACTTGTTTTAAAATAAGACAAAGGAAATTTCGCATAGAAATAGAATTAAAATATTAAATTATAATGAAGTGGGAAGGAGATGTTCGTATGGCAAAACGCAAAACAGCTTTAATGACAACCACAAAGTCTGCGGTTGATAATGCCACAGGAATTGAAAATATGGGCAAAATGGGGGATGGTCTCAGCCGTCTCAACACAATGAGAGGAGGAGAGAAAGGATTCAAAGGGTTTGTCGCAGAAGAAATGCAAGCCGCAGAGTATTCTGCTCAAGGACAGTCTACTGCTGTTATAAATAACAACGGTCCTGCGGATCTTATATTTACAGGGAAGAACGGACGTAAATACCTAAAGCAAATGAAGATGGGATATAGACCCGGACAGATCGATTTTTCTAAATACAAAGGTCAAACTGTTGTTGTTGATAAAGGTAACCCTTACTTCAAACAGTTGGTCAAGGAAGGAAAGGCTCACGGTGTTAAAGTCGTTGAAGGAACTATTACCAATGAAGAGGCAAAGGCTTTATCCAAAGCTATGCAGATAGAAACTAAAATCACTGGCGCAGAAAAAGCAACTATTGTTCCTAAAGTTGCTGCTGCTCACAAGGCAGGTCTTCAAGCGGGAAAAACAGGCGCATTATATGGGGCTGGGTTCAGCTTTGCCACAAATACTTTGGATGTTCTTAACGGCGACAAAGAGGTTGGAGAAGCCGCTAAAAGCGTTCTCGAAGATACCGCTATTAGTTACGGAGCCGGTTATGCCGTTGGTGTCGCAGGAAGTGCTTTTGCCGGCACATCTGTTGGTGCGAGTGCGATCGCTTCTGCAAGTGCCGCTGGCTCTGCTATTACCGGAACGACTGTTGGCGGAGCCGTGATTGGTGCGGCTGGTGCCGCTACTGGGGCTGTGGCTGCTGCTGGAACTGCCGCTACAGGAGCAATTGTCGGCGCTGTTGGAACGGTTGGGAGTGCTGTTGGTGGTGCGGCTGTATCCATAACCGCCGGCACTGCTGTCGGTGGAGCTGTCGCTGCTGGTGTTGGAGCAACCACCGCCGCGGCCGCGGCTGTTGGTGCTGCTGCGGTTGCCTCTGCACCTGTTGTTGCTGTTGGGGTTGCGGCTGGTGTTGTTTATAAAGGATGGAAATGGATATTCGGTTCTAGTAAGTCTTGATGTTGATATTTTTGAAGGCGCTTTTGTGAGGAGTTTTCTTTACAAGTGCGCTTTTTTATAAAGTTGAACCCTGATGTTTGGCAACATATGCCAAGGTGATTCGGTGGATGAACTAATAAAAAGATGATATTAACAACTCGATGCCAAAAGTGTCGAGTTGTTTAAAATTTTTATTGTGTTTTCCTTGCTTACCCAACTTGTTTTTTTTGTATACTTTCAGCAAAGTTGTTTTTTGGAATTCCGACGAATCGTCGGTAGAAGGAGGAGTTTGTTATGACGGAATTGGTTAAGCTTTGGAATCATTATTTTGAGCATGAGTTTGATCATCCGTCCCTCGGTTCGGGGGATATCGCGGTCTTTGCTCGGCGTTTTAAGGACGCTTTGAGTAAAGATTGCAAAAATGCAGGATTCAAAGTCTTAAAATTCAATTATGATGGGGGCGTTGACATTTCTGCTTGGATCCAAAATATTTCAACTGGACGCATTGCGCACTTGTCGATCTTTTCAATGAGCGGTTGTAATTCAAACCCTCTCGCAAGGGTGCGTTATGAACGCGTAGAAAATGTTGGTGATTGTTTTGGTGAGGATAGAAATACTTCTTGGATCACTAAGCTCCTCGATAACATAAAGAGGATCACTGATTGACCAATGGGAAGACGACGCATTCGAACTATATAAAATAGTTTAGAATGTGTCGTTTTTTCTTTTTTAAAAGATAAAATGTTATATAATAAATACATCAAGTTGGTTTTCATGGAAAGGATGTTCACAATGCGCCTAAAAGATAATAAAAAGTATCGCAACCTTCGCGCTCAAAAAGAAAAGTATCTGGCGAGAGATCGTCGAGAGTTCGAGCTTGGCGTCGATACGGGATATAAAGATAAGAATGGAGTCCCGATCTTATCTGGCTCTATCCTCTGTGTTTATCCAACGTCCAATTCTAGCGACACGATTTGGCTCGCCGTTGTCCTTTGGGATTCTCAAGCTTATCCCGCTTGTTATCGGGCTTTGCGTGGATGTTGGCATGGTGATAAGGTTTGGACCGATCCGCGCTCTCACGGAAAAGTGGAATATGAATTTCGTGGAAGGTCCGGATGCCGTTATGAATCTGTTGAAGTTGTTGGTCAATTAACCGGAAAGCCACGTCGAGATGAGGCTTTTATCGAAAGTCTTGCTGATGAGTTTGGAGCTTCTTTTTAATAAACTAAGGACGTGAATCCGTTTACTTTACGTCCTTTTTTTATCAATTGTTTCAAAAACAAATATGTTTTTTGATAAAATGTTATATAATAAATACGTCAAAAGAAGTTGTTGAATTTGAAAGGGGATATTAACATGGAGAAAACGATGGAGTCTCGTCTTGTGAACGAAATCATGGATGCCGTAAACACAATTGGTTTTAAACCGAACGTTTTTGCCGACATGATGTGCCGACAGCATCGCACCTTGCAACAGTCCGCGTTTCGGGCGTTTCTTGAGTGGACTCGCGTGCTCGCGGAATCGAAGAACTATGACGGGCGTAATGAAGGTTCCGTACTTCTTGCGCGTGAGCTTGTGAAAACAATGGATGCTCACGGCGATGCGTTGCCGTTGATTTGAGTGCTATCATGTTTGTGTAAATTTGAAGAATCTTTTTCTTATGGTTGATTTTAAACGTTTCGATGAGAATTTTGAATGAAAGGGCTGTTTTAAATGGATTTTACCGCGACAGATTTTAATTTTATTGAGCTTGAAATGCTTCGCCGTTGGGCGGATGACCGCGCTGAGATTAATCGGCGTATTGCCGAAGGAAGCCTGATTGTTCCATCGATCAATGGCGGAGAGATTTATCCGCCAAGTGAACTCTCGCGGTTTGGGTTTTGAAATAAAAGGAGCGGTTGTCCCGCTTCTTTTTTGTTTGTTTTTCTTTTAGCTTTTGTTTATAATCCACATATGAGTTGATTTGGTTTCCCCCAATGGCGGGGGAGAAGGAGGTTGTCAAAATGACATATTTTCGGGTTCCCGTCAAAATGGACGGAAAAAGAGTTATTAAGCGCGGACCCGTTTATTCTGAGGTTACGCGCGAACTTATCCGCGAGGAGCTCTATACTCCAAAGGAAATTGAGCGCTTTGGGATGTCTTATCTCAAAGATAAGCTTGAGTGTGTTGAGATTTCTCGCAAGAAAATCTTTTTCTCATTTGGTGCACGGTTTGCCGTATAACTAATGAGAAAAAACAAAGAGCTGAACAAAAAATCAGCTCTTTTTCTTTTTCAGGAATTTTACCTATAAAAAGTTATATAATAAAATACAAGTAACAAACTAAACTAATGAGAGGATGAGCCCAATGAATCACACATATCGAGCTTTTCTTCAAGAAATTCAAGCTTCTCTTGATGTGGCTGAATCTATAAAAATTACTTATCCAAGCTATACATATGATGAGTTTCAACCAGAAGATACGTTGAACAACCTCGTTTTGACGATTAACGAAACATTTGGCTTAAAAGATGTCGCCCGTGTTGTTTCGAGAGAACAGCATCCTTGGGAATGTTCTCTTTGCTTTAAAATTGGGAAAGAACGAAGGACTCTTATTATTACACATATTATCTCAACCGAACGTTCTATCTTGGATGAATTTCTTGTAAGAGGTTTCTTTGGTACATCTCTAGAAGTTCGGTTTCGCATTACAGCGTTGGGGAAGGGGCGTATTTTTGTTGATTGGTCCGGGGACCCGAAAAATGACGGTTCAACTGTGAACATGAGCACAATGCATCTTGCAACCCTTATTCAGCACGCTTTTATGAGGTATAAATACAGAAAATACGAACCTACAGAATCGAACCATGATGTTGAGGTGAATAGTGAATGATAAATAATGTGGATGCTGTTTTTGATGATTTTCTCCGAAGGCTCTGTCGTACAACTCCGATAAGTGTTCGTGGACAGGTTTGGACGAACAATACTGCTAATCCGGTCTCATTTAAACTTGATGCCGATAATGGAGAGCCTTCTCTTCGCGTGTTTTTGCTTGATCTCTTTGAGGAGCTTTTAAATCTACGCGACAAAACAGTTGCATTTAATCCGTTTGAGCTCTTTTTCCAATATGAGAAGAGAACTATTTTTATTCGAAGGGCTTTATCTTCTGTTAACGGAAAGGAACAAGAGATTATCGAGCTCTGTGCGGTTTTCTTTGACGATGATGACTTAAAGTCGGAATCTGCATCTCTTATCCTTCGAGGGGGTGAGAATTCCACTTGGTCCATTGATAAAAACCATCTATCCGTTTTCTCTAACGGTGTTGAGCTTTGTTACGGCTCTTGTGTGGATGAAGCGTTTCCAGCGCCGATTATTTTGAGCAATTTTTTACAAATGTATTTTTACGCCTCTTCAAGGTGAATGTTACAGAATTGAAAGGATTTTTATTATGAAAACGACAACAACTTACGCAAAGTGGACCCCTGAGTATCGCAAGGAGTATGCAAAGGAGTATAATAAAGCACACTATGATACTCTCCTTTGTAAGATCCCTAAGAGTGCAAAAACGCAAATCAAAGCCGCCGCTGAGCGTCGCGGTATGTCTATGACTTCTTTTGTAATGGAGGCTGTTTTTAAGGAGATTGCAGAGGAATCTATCTGATGTTTTATTGGTTATATGATTTGAAAGGAATCGTATGAATAATTATCTCGTTTCTAAAGAAGAGGGCGGAAATGTCGTCGGGGTTGCTTTTTTCTACGCCCCATCTTATGCCGTTGCTGATGCTGCTCTCCATCAGGCTGTTGACCCTTTTGATTGGGACAGGTACTCTCTTGAAAAGACAAACGATGCGTGTTTTGATAGTTTGCCAACTTACTCTGTTTCTCTCGACAATGATGGCAACGCTTGCGTCGGAGGAGAGATTGTTTCGCATAAGAATCTTCCTTTGGTATAGAAACAAATCATGTCGAATATGAAAGGAAAGAAAAAAATGCATCAATTCCTTCAGGCGCTTCACTCTAAAATCTCTCTTCTTCCTCTCACTCATCTTGATGTGGAAACTGCTGAGATGAATATGCCAAACAGTAAAATCATCGATCTTGACTTCCCAAAGCCAACTTCCATCGAAAGCATCAACATGCTTAATCTTAAGATTACTGATATTGTATCTGCATCCTATATGGATTGGACAATTCGAGAGACGGTTAAAGGGTGTAACATTATCTTTCGAGGGCATGTATTTGCTCCTTCTCCCGTCTATTCGGTTGGATGCGATGATGTTCTTATGTCCTTTTGTCCTCTTGCCCCAGATGTCGTGAAAGAGGTGGTCTTTTATAATGGAGATCACATTTTCTCTGAAACTGGCACCGTAAGTCTTATCTGTGAGCAGGTAGATCGGTTTGTTCAAGCTTCTATAGATGGTGCATTCCCTAAAAAAAGTAGTAAGGTTCTCAAGTTTTTCCTGTCCTAATAGAAAGTTTGTTGTATAATGGAATTAAGAGGTAAGCACCTCCTAATAAGCCCCAGATCTTGTGGTTCTCTGTACGGGGCGCAGAGTCTTGATACCCGCCGTAAGAGCAACGGTGGATGCTTTCTCTAGTATGGACGTGGACGGCCGAGGGGCTGAAAATCTTCATGCGGACGAAAGAAGTCGGAGAAATCCGACGAGCTCATTAGGCGCGGGTCTTTCGGCTCGCGCTATTTATTTTTCAAACTTATTTTTCCCAAACTGCTATAATATATTCAAAGCTGTTTATTTTTTTAAATTGGAGGCGTTTTTATGCAAAAAACAGTAAAGAGTTTTCTCCTCGCCGGACTTGTTCTTTCTTCAATTTCGGCATTCGCACCATCTGTGTCATCTGCACAGCTTCTTGATGATCGAGTGAGCGCGGATAACGCGAAGAAACACTTTGAGGTGAATGTTCCCGTGGAAAATGAAGGCTATGATTCCGGCATGCTTGCGGAAGATCTCTCGAAGATTTTCAATAAGAAGGAGCAAATTATTTACGAGGGTGAGGTCTTTGAATTCCCCGCAAGAGAGACGTTCTTCTCTCTTGAGAACTTCAGCGAGAATGGGAATCTTATCGCAGACCTTGAGCCATTCAAGCTTCCCAATGTGGATCATGATGGTCACATTGTTCCATCCGCTATGAACTGCCCTTGGGTCGCTGAGTTTATTGGCGCAGAGGATGGAGATTATTCTAATATCTCATTCTGGTGTGATGAGAGCCATCCTTCTGATATCCAGTTCAAGAACCACGCAACCGGAGAGGTTGGGTTTATGACAAAGGGATTTCAGCTCCATAAGCATGATAAGGATTGGCATGGCGGTTCGTCTAAGGGAATGTCTCACTCCTTCAAGCATCCTTCACCTGATGACGTAAAGGTCATTATGTGTGATGGCAAGGATAAGAAGGCATGTCTTGAAAATGTCGATAAGGTGCGAGGGGATATTCCTTTCACAGAATCTTCAACGCGATCTAAAGGCAACTAAGAATATGGGACGACGTAAGTCGTTCCTTTTTTTATTTTTGTAAAAGGTCATTCTTTGCTTCTTTTTTCCTGTTTCGTTATAATTTTTTCGTAAATAAATCCATTGAGAAAATTCAAGCAAGGAAGGTTTTAAAATGCGTGTACACGAAATAGCAGATTCTCTTTCTGGACAGGAAATTTCCCCAAAAAGCACGTTTTCAAAACAAACGTTAGAGGAACTTTTATCCTCTTGTTCTCCCGATAACAATGGCTTTTGTGGAAACCGGCTATACTCTCTTGGACATATCCTTTTAACTGATAACATGTCTGCCGATCGTCTTATTGAGGTTTTACACAGCAAGAGAGATAATCATGTGGAGTTAACGTTTTTTCACGACAACAAACATATCAAAGGCTCTTCTGTTAACTATCTTTCCAAATTTGATCTTCTCACCTTAAAGAGAAGCTCGCTTGACCATCAGTATGAACTATTCCTAGATCGAGTAATTGACCGATTCAAGAAGGCTGTGGCTATTGCTATCTATTACGGAGAGCTTAAAGAAGAGGATTTCCTTTCTCGCGTGACACAGATTTCCTTCAAAGAAAATAAGGTCGAAAATTATTCGTTATTGCAAAATGTAAAGTCCTGCGCATCATCCGCTTCTATCAACCTTGTTGCGCGAGATGAGGAAGGCGTAAACGAGCAGTTTAAAGAGCTTCTGGTCCATGTGAATAAGTTGAAACAAAATGTTGGTGCAAGTGCATAAATTGATATTTTTTATAAAAAAATCCCCTATAATGTAAAAGGAAAGGGGATTTTTCTTATGTCTAATATCTTTACGCCTTTTCGTTATCCCGGCGGAAAAAGCAAAATAACGCCTATGGTTCGCAACACGATTAAAGCAAACAATATAAAGAACGTTCTCTTCTGCGAACCTTTTGCCGGTGGGGCAGGTGTTTCTATTGATTTGTTGATAAACGGCTTTGTTAATGAAATCATTTTGAATGATTACGACATTGCCATTTATTCTGTTTGGCATAGCATTCTCTACGACACAAAACGACTCTTGTCTGCGATAGAGAACGTTACGATCGATATTAACGAATGGAAGAAGCAAAAGGATATTTACACCTCTTTAAAAAATTCAAGCGAATATTCTTTTGAACTTTCTTTCGCAACATTCTTTCTTAACAGAACAAACGTCTCTGGTGTTATCACAGGCGGACCCATTGGTGGGATAGATCAAAAAGGGAAATATAAACTTGACTGTCGTTTCAACAAAAAATCCCTTATGGATAAAATCTCCGCCATCGCTTCGAAAAGAGATAAAATCTCCCTTTACCATATGGACGCCTCGGAGCTTATCTCTTCTGTTTTGACCAAAATGGATCCTTCTCGCTTGTTTGTTATGTTTGATCCTCCTTATTATAAGCAGGGCGCATCCTTGTACAAAAACGCTTTTCAGAAAGAAGATCACGTAAGGCTCTCTCATTCGATTCGGATGATGGATTCTTTTTTCTGGATTCTCACTTATGATGATGAACCAATCATTCGAGAGATTTATTCCGATTTTCCGCAAGAGCTTTTTGAGCTTCAATATTCTGTTCGGAACAAGCGCGTTGAGACTGAGCTTTTGATTCGTGGACCAAAGGTTGTCTTTGAAAAAGAAGAATCTCTTTCTTTATTTTAGTTTCACTCGACTTGAAATCTAAAACGGATTTTGATAAGATCTTTACAGGTCGGATTTACGACCTTGTGCTTTGGTATCGCGACGAGGGGATTCTCGACTATACTTATTTTTTTACCTCCTATCACCCCTCGTCGCTTGTGTCTCCTTTCAACTCAAAAGTCAACGGGCAGATAAACCTTATCTTGGCGAGGCTAGTTGATTAAATCTGCAAACTTAACGGCGTATTCGTTGGATGCGCCGTTTTCTCATGCAAAAAAATATTTTTATTTGATGAAAATGTCTCTTTTGTTTTACAAAAAGTTATATAATAAATATATCAAAAACGTTCGGTTGGTTCGGAAAGGTGGTTGTTTTAAATGGTTTACCTATTAAAGATTTTCCCGAGTGAGCACAAAATTGCCGGAGAAGAGCGCATTGTCTTCGCCTTTTCGGATGGGGAAGCGAGCATTGATGTTGGTTGCGAAGAGGCGTTCCATGAGATTGTGGAGCGTGCTGATGAGTTCGGATTGTTCATTGATGAGGATGATGCAAAGCGAGTCTATCGCCACGACGGACTTCTCGGATTGAGCCGTTACATGGATTTTGGCTCTGTCGAGAGTTTCGATGAAGCTGTTTGGCTTGATTGACCAAAGGAAATCTTAGGAATGGCGGTGGATCACGACTTAAATAAATTTACCGTTCCCGCTATTTCTTTCGTCTTGTGTTGCTAAAAAGTTATATAATAAACGTATCGAAAGTGTTGAGTGTTGAGTTGTTGGAAAGGACGGAAAAATAAATGATGAAGAATAGCGCTCTCCAGACGTTCGAAGTTACTGATTCTAATGGTGTTGTTCGGATCGTTCCGAAATGGCTGAAAGACATCCTTGACCGCCATCCCCGATATGCGTTCCGCAGTACGGAAAACGGTCGCGTCGAGCTGTTCTTTCCGTATCCGTATGATGAGCGTGTCTTTGATGGTGTTGTCGAGATGGCTCCCCCGGGGCGGGTTGTTGGACGAGTTGTGGGACAGAACGAGTCCAACCGTGCAGAAAATGTTATTGTAGTCGTGATGTCGTTTTAAAATGCGTCGGTTCGGAGCGCGATGGCAGAAAGGAAAACTCTGCCGTCCGCTTTGATTTTACCGCTGTCACAGTAAAAATGTTATATAATAAACACATCAAAAGGTTGGTTGTACGTTCAAAGAAAGGATTAAATTATGGTCATCAAGGCTATTTATGACTCGATTCGTCAGCAGGAAGTAATTCCGTTCGCAAAGAACCCGTTCAATCTTCAGCGATTTACTCGTGTCGCCGAGGAGATTTTATCCGGCAATCCACTCAAGGTTGGTCGTTCTGATGTCGGAAGTCTCCTTTTCCACGATGGTCGTCATTCTGACCGATTCGTCAAGTTCATTCTCGATCATGAAGAGGGTTATCTTACTCCTATTTTCCTTGTAAATGGAGAGATTGTTGAATGGCGCGATGAACAGTACATCGATCTTGCCGATTTTGAGCAGTTTGCGCAAATGAACGCTGAGAGCGCATGGGATGCCTTTCTCGAAAAGGTAATGAACCTCCTTGAGGTGGCGGTTGTGCAATCCATTTTGGACGGAACAATTACAGAGCAGGATTTTTACGCTCCGCCCACTAAATATGATTTTACAAAGAATACCACAAGTATTCTTGGCTCTGTCCGCACTCTTTGCGCCGTTTCGGAAAGCTTGAAGTATGCGTTAGAAGAGGGTGGCGCACTTCCTCGAAACATGGATGTTTGGTTCGATGAGGCTGTGTTCGCTGTTGAGGCTCTCAAAAAGATTGTTGTGCTCAGAGAAGCTGTTTTTCGCGAAGGTTGAAGAGGGAAAATACTGATGATTATTGAAAGCATCCACAAGGCGCTTGACGGTCAGTCTGTCAATGGGTTTTATCCTTGTGATTTACAGGATCTTATCCGCGATATTGGCGATAACAACAATATTATTGACTATGAAGATATGGTCTTTTATGGAAACGGTCACAACCCAACGCACGTTAAAATATCCCTTGACAATGCGCGGGGCGGGGTTGTCCTTCTTGGTGAGCATAACGGCACGCCGTTGAATGACAAGGATTCTTCTTGGTTTATCTCCCGAGATGAAATTGAGAAAATCAAAAATGATTCCCTTGATGCACAGTTTAATGCCTTTCGTGCTCTTGTGCTCGATAAGGTCGAGCGTGGCATCGTTGAGGCGATCCTTGATGGTAACATGACCGAGGAGTCGTTTCATGCTCCGGCGCCGGTCTATAATTTGAGGGCGAATGTTCCCTTGACGGCGGAACTCCTGAAAAAGCTCTATTCTAGCGTTGGAAGCGCGATGGCGGATTATGTTGATTTCCCGAACGACTTGGATGACTCAACCTCGAATGATATTTATGATATTTTCTGTCTCGTGAATGAGCTTAAAAAGATTTTGGTTAAAGAGTGATTTGTGAAGGTGGGAGATCCCGATGAAGTCTACGTACAATAAAGATAATGTTCTTTTTCAGGTTCGGTCTATCGAGGCTGAAATTAATGCTTTTTCTGAAGAAGACTCTTTCTCTGAAAAATATGACGATTGTGTGCTTCGCATTCGGAATCTCCTTTTTAAAAATTCCGAGCTTTCGTATTTGCCAAATGGTCGAAAGTTGTTTGATTGTACTTTCGATTATGTTATTCATAAATATCTTTATTTTGGATGGTTTACTGTCATCGACGAATTTGAGGATGCTGAACAACTTGTGCTTGATGTTTCCGATCTTGTTATGTAAAACGACTTTCCGATATTTTCCTTTGGCATATCTAAAAAAAATCAGTTTTTCTCGTTGAAATGTTATATAATAAATCTATCAAAGTTGATTGGTCGGTTGAGAAAGGAATTTAAACATGAGCAACAGTATTCTTCGCACCATTGAACAGCTCACTCCGGCTGAGAAGGCTTACGCTCTCGATCGGGTCAGAAATGATTTCGAGTGGAACAGCAATCTAAAAGATGAGATTGAAAGACGTATGTTTAAAGAGATCGAGAAAGCCGGCATTGGTGACGATCTTCTTCACTTTGCTGCGTTTGAGCGATACTCTTTTGTTGAAGGATGCAACTATGGCGGGGAAATCCCTATTCTTGTGAAAGCAATGATTTCTGCTGTCGATGAGTATGAGAAGGAAGAGCTTGTCCATCTTGTTTATGGAAACGACGAAGATAAAATTCAAAACGTCAAGACCAAGCATATCCATTATATTAGTATTTCTATCTATGGCGAAACTGTTTCGGCTAGAATCGAATACTACAATAAAAAGGATGCTTTCCCTTCAAAAGATCTTGACGCAGAACAGCTTCAAAACGATATTGAAGTGTATTTTTCGGCAACGTTTTCCGCAATGGAGGCGGTTTTGACGCTTTACAGCAATTCTCTTCGCTCTGATGAGAATGTTGAGCGGTGGATCTCTATGATGGGAGGAATGTTTGATAAAAACCTCCGTCTTGTTTCTTGAAGGGAGAATAAAAATGTTTCAGCAAATTTTCAAACCAAACATTCTTACGAAAGAAGATGTTTTTGCTCGTTGGAAGCATGTTATCCCTCTTCGATACTGTGACGTTTTTCACCTCGTTGTTGGCTATCCCTGCATCGGATATGTTTATAACGATGATGGAGGAAGGATTAACGTTTACGATGTCGGAAGATGCGCGGTAACGGTTGGGGATAATCCTTTCGGGAATCTTCCCCCGTTTCCTTCTACGGTTGATTATTATGAAGATAAGGCTGTTGATGATTGGTGTGAGACGCAGGAAGATAATAAACGATTTCTGATTGGTTTCACTCGTGCCGTTGTTATGGAGTCCCATCGGGGAAAGAATCTGGATCTTATCAAGGCAGTCGGTTGAATTAAGATCCTTTTAATTTCACTTGGTTTATGTTATACTTTAATTGTTGGAGGGGCAACAGCTCCCATCATGGCTGTCGGTGGTCTCTAAATAAGGGTTATGTCCTTCCCTGATTATACTTCCGTTAAGAGCGCTCCTCCCAGACGGCTGTTTATGTGTCGCGTTCCACAACGCGCTAACGCCCACAGCCCTCCTGTAACCACCAAATCTTTCCATCTTCGCGTTTTATCGCGGTGAAAACGCTTCGTCTCTTTAGGCGGAGCGTTTTTATTTATAGACCAAAGGAATAAATAATTATTGTTGACGCAATGTGATAACGTTATTTCTCTTTTTGACGGAATATCTTGGATATTCTCTTTTAGAAGTTATATAATAAATACATCAGATGAGTTGTTGTTGGTCTTCGTAAGGAGGAAGAAAAATGCCTATTCTTCGTTATCCGCCCGTTTCTCGCACTTACCGTGAGATCGTTGATGTCTACGGCGACAATATTGTGCAGATGCTCAATGGGGAAGGGGACTGGTTGTTCGCTTATCCTGATGCAAACATTGTTGATGAGCAGAATCAGATCGTCGGATATGTTTGTTTCGTCGGGAAATATGCAATCGTTTCCTATGGGCGAATCGAACATTATTCTGGGGCTCTCATTCCGAGTTGTTGGTGTATTGGGCATTATGATGCGCTTGCCCGTAAGGCTCTTCGCAATGCTTTCAGTCCTGCCAAAAAGCACTATAAGGTTCTGAACAAGTTCGTTGAGGAGACGTGCCGCGAGGTTGAGTTGTTCAACTTACTGAAAGATGTCGGCTAATAATAAAAAGACCTTGTTGGTTTATCCAACTCGGTTTTTTTATTTACCAATGCGTTTGTTTTTGTTTGTAAAAAAATCCATCAAAAAAACTAAAACTTCTACATTTTGTTTTGCAATATCATATAATAAAAACATCAAGAGAACATCTCAGGTTGCTAGACCGTCTTGCACATAGGTTTTGTGGTTGGTTTGAGATGATTGATAGCAACTCCTCCTTTCTAAACCAACTCTGCATTAAGAGCGTTCCGCATACTCGGAGCGCTCTTTTTGCGTAAAAATATGTCGTTTCAACTGTTTTTCTAATTTATAGATATAAAAAGTTATATAATGTAATTGTTTATTGATTGTTTGTTTTGAGAATTGGTGGAATCTTATATGGAAAAGAAGAAGGCGAAGATTGAGGTCGAACTTGACGAGGATATGATTTCGAATCCATTCTGTGTGAAGGAGGAATAGGAATGAAAAGCGAGTGGAGATTTTTGATCCGGAAGCTCGCCGATGAGATGGTCTATCAGGTTTACCGCCTCAAGAATATGAACGCTGTTGATAACTGCGACAACCGTGAGTATGCAGGCGACATACTGCACAATAAGCGAGATGCAATGTCCCTTGCTGGACGGCTGAACGCAAAAGAAAAAGCGCTCGAAGCGGCAGGGGGCGAACCCCCTGATTCTAGGTCTACATTGTAATCCAATGAAAAAATCAACACCCTATACGTGGTTGGCGGATTAAAATAAACGGTACACGCACTCAGAAAGAAAGCCATGTGGATGTGCCGTTTTTCTCTTTTGGTTTATTGAAAAATTATATAATAATCCTATCAAAGAGGAGGTGTTAAGTGTGATTGATGATGAGTTGTGCAATTATGCAATAAAACTTGTTAATTTCATTCAAACGAAAGAATTTGCACCTGTTACACAAAGAAAACCATACTATCACATGGGTGCAACAATAACCGATGCTATACTACAAGCAGGTTTGAATTATCATCATGTTGTCTATCCGCGAGTTCTTAAAATTCTCACAGAATATCCGGATTACAAAACAACGTGTGATTTCCTCATTTTGATGCAAGTGTTTCCCCTTACAGAGATCGTTAATTTCAAAAACTTGAAGAAGTTACAACGTATTAGAGATTTAAGCTGGTTTTTATATAATAATGGTGTTGAAAATGAGGATCAGCTTGCAAAATGGCTTGATACGGAAAGAAACATAGGTTTACTGAGAAAAGTTAATGGAGTTGGTCCTAAGACTATTGATTATTTGAAAATGCTTTCCGGAAATCAAGCGATTGCTATAGATCGTCATCTGTTTGCGTTCTTAGAGATGGCAGGAATATTCCATTGCTCATACAATGAGGCTAGTCTTATATATGCTAAGGCTGCTGAGTTGTTGAATATAAGTCAATATGAGTTGGATAAAAAAGTATGGCTATATATGGTTGAAAATTAAAAAGTTTTATGAGTACAAGGTGGAATCCTATGTGCTTCAATGTCGAGATGAGAGCGTCCTCATGGAAGAGTGAGTCGGGGAACGGATAAGCCAACGGAAAATTAGCGATTAAACGAAAGGTTGCGTCGGAGCAGGAATTCTTCGTCTCAATTTTTTCTTTGGTCTATCAAAAAAACAAAAATCGAAAGGAGAAAAGTTATATAATAAACATATCAAAGGTTGATTTTCAGTTATTTAAAGGAGGTACCACAAATGAATGTTAGTATGGAAGACAAGAAGGTTGAGGCTGTAAAGCGACTCAAGATGATGAAGCTTTACCCAAACGTTGCAACGGATTTCGAGGATAAGGGACTCATTAATTTCAGTGAGCCGCCGCTCGGCGGACTCTTTTGGGCGGATGAAGGTGATCTCGAACGCATTCGCGCGTTCGAGAAAGAATACAATGCTTTGGTCTATGCCGGCATCCGCAACTTCACGAACATTGGCGATATGGACTCTTATCTTTTCGTCGGAGACTATCCGGAAGAGTGGGAGATTGACCGACAGGGGATTGAGGACGGAGAGGTTCTTGCATACGTTTACAATCGTACGGCTCCTGACTGTTCTGAACTCGGATATATTGGTATCAAAACGCTTCTTTCCGGCGGGTTGGCTCGAATTTGGTAATATCTTTTGAAGATATTTATTGCTGTTTCCCCGTATTATCAATTGAGGTAATGCGGGTTTTTATTTGTTTTTGATATTTTCTTGTTTTTCTTTTTTAGTACGCTTAAAAGTTATATAATAAATACACCGAACGCCTGATTTGGTAGAAAGCATTATTCATCATGAAAAGGAAAAAGCTATATATGAGGAGGAAACATGATGAGGGCAACATACACCGCCTTTGATGGTACTGTCTTTGACTCAAAAACCGATTGTATTGAGTACGAGCGTGACCTCGCGCGACAGAAATACTATTTAAAGTTTGTCGATCCGAGTCTCCAAGATAGGGCAAACCACATTATCAAACTCTTTCAGGCTGAGTGCCGTGCCAGTCGTGTTGATGATGAACTTCTTGAAGGTGATGGGAAGGACACGCGTTATACAGATGATGTTGTTGGCATTGGCGTCTATTCACCCGGCGTCGTCCATGTGAGAGACGATCTGGTTGACATCCTTATTATGCGCATTCGCGAGCTTGAAGGAAAGCCTGTCTACAACGCAAGGAGGGCTTAAAAGATGTGTTGTTTGAATAAGGTTTCTCCTTCAAAACCCTTTGGCTCATCTGATGGAAAAAATCGCTCAAAGAAAGTAATCCATCTATCCAACCGCATCATCGTCCTTATGAGAGGTCTCCCCGGCTCAGGTAAAAGCACATTTTTGAGAGAACATGGTTGCGAAGATTACACTGTCTCTCCCGACGACTTTCGTATCGCACTCTCTCCGCCTATTACCCTCTCCAACGGAGAAAGAGTCGTTAATTACAACATGAGTGGTGAGGCGTGGGGGCTAGCGTCTAATGTGTTTTCTGCACGAATCTCTCACCTTAGAGGCAATCCTTGTGGCGCAACTTTCTTTGACGCTACACTTCTCAATGAGATAACATTTAAGACCATCCTCCGTATTATTGAGGAAGAGGCTTGGGGCGATGTTGAGGTTGTCGTTATCGACTTTACTCACCTGCCGCTCGAAGAAGTTCTTCGTCGCAACGCAACACGTAAAGGAACCTTACGTTATGTTGCGGAAAGTGTTATAGAGAATATGTGGCTTTCTCGAAACAAGATTGATCTGTCGAAGTACAATGTTGAGGTTTACCGCCCAGAGGACGTGGAGGTTTTACCTTAAGTTTTTTAGTTTCTTGTTTTGTTTTCGTTCAAAAATCACCTTTTCTGCAAGGGTGGTTTATCTTTTTGTAAGAATATGTCCCATAGCGCTTTTGGGTTTTGATTTTTATTTTTTATGTCGTGGGTATATACTTTGTGTGAGTAGTTGTAGTTAATTTATCAAGAGAAAGTGTGTTTTATATGAAAAACATTCGTTTGTCCGATCCCGTTGTTGTTCTCATGAGAGGACTTCCCGGCGCTGGAAAGTCGACATGGCTTCGTGAGCACGGACGTGAGGATTATGTAATTAGTCCTGATACTTTCCGTCACAGGAGCGACTACAAATTCCTCTGAAGTTGTGATGGAGGAGATGGCTTCCGTTTATGTTTCTCGATTTGCGAGGGCTGTTCTTTCAATAAATAGTTAAATGAATTGAAGGTTTGAGATATAAGAATCCATCGCGATAAGTTTTTTGCCGTTTGGCTCGTATCGGCGTGTTATAATAGGCTCATAGAAATAAAAAGGAAGTTTTATTATGAAGAAAGACATTGAGTTAGACATCTGAGAAAAGCTGTCCGCAATCTGTTTGGCGAACAGGCGACACAAGGGAGGATATATTAATGTATTATTCTGATGTTGCAATTACTCTTTTGACCGATGACTACAATCGCATGGTTGAACAAGCTAAGAAAACAGGCAATGACGCGATCATCGACTTCGTTACGAATGCTCCTGTCGATATTCATACTCTCGATCATGGACGCATCACTTAAATCGGGTGGGCATACGTTAGGTGGCAGGACTGGTACGAGGACGTTGGGTTTGTTCTTTATTTCTTGTCAGAGAATGTTCCGTATCATCTTATTCGAATCGGGGAAGATGATGACGACTATGAGGAGCGTAACTATCTTCTTGATGAGGATGGCGGTTTTTCCTCGGATTACTGCCCCTCTGTGAAGAGGCAGATTCTAATGGTTGAGAGATCCGACGAAGAATAAAGCAAAAAGACAACAAATGATGGTTGGGCGGTTTTGGAGAAGAAAATCCTGCTCAACCTTTCTTTTTGTTTATAAAACTAGAAATTATTACATCTACCAATTGATTGTTATATAATAAATAAAACTAAGTTGTTTGATTTGAATAAATAGATGTGGTAGAAACAAACCGTCCTGTTGCTCTACTTCCGCATCTCTGCTATTCTAAGTAGAAGAACGCCAACGTAACCTCTTCCTTGGCTTATCAAAAACAATCTGAGTGGACAATCTCATGACCGTATTGTAAAGGAAGTTCTTTATGGAAAATACAAATTCATCAACTCAAAATGCATCTCCCAGCACATCTCCCTCCATTACAGTAACACAACCCAACCTTACAATAGAACCCCGCGATCTCGTTATCGCTGTTCTACTCACGTTTGTCACCTTTGGTTTCTACGCCTTGTATTGGCAATATAAGCTAACCAACGAGATCCACGCGCTCTCTGGTAAACCAAAAACGGCATCAGGTGGGATGGTGGTATTCTACACGATTATTACCTTTACAATTTACGGTTACTACTGGCTCTACAAAATCGGGAAAGAACTCGCGGAACTCCGTGTTTCTCACGGTCTCGAACCCGACTCCATCTCTAACCAAACCTACAAGATGGTGCTTTGGATCGTTACCTGTCTCGGGATCGGATGGGGTGTTCTGTGTAGTGCCGTCAATTATATGTCTGGTATAGTTGGTATGGCGTCTGAACATTCCTCTGATGGAGAAGTTTTTGTGTTCACGTTCTTCGCTTTTATTGCTGTTGTCCTTGGCATAACTCTCCATTTACTCGTTGCCGTTATTCTATCTTTGTATATTTATAAAAGAGACACAAGAAATCCGTCCTCTTTGTACGTTCTGCTTGGGTGTTTTCGCACACATGTATTCTCCTTGGCTTTTCCGCAACACTCGCTTAATGATTATTTAAGGCATGTTGGTTCGGTGGATGTGAATATCAACGTTAATATGTGTGTTAATATGGTTTATATATAGACCAAAGGAAACCGTTTCGTGAGAGATGGTGGTGCAAAAGAAAATCCGCCATTCCGTGAATCGGGCTCTTTTCGATGATTATGTAATTCGCGCTGCTGAGAAATTGGACGGTGACACTGAAGAAGAATTCGCTCGTCTGTTTGATGTGGTGGAAAAAATCAAGAAAAATGTTCTTATTCCTCCACAATAAGACCCAAAATGATGTATAATAAAAAAGAACTCAGGGATGACACTTGCGCGTAACACTATCTTTGAGTTCTTGGCGGTTCCATTCCGCCATCTTGTTACCTCCTTTCTAGAAACCAACTCGCAGGAAGAGCCCCGTTCGGTAGGGGCTCTTTTTGTGTGTAAAAATTGTTTCCACAATTCCTTCCGTTTCTCTCTCACCATCCACACACAAGCTGTCTTGACGAAAGCGCACCTCCCCTACCAATTTCTCTTCCCCACACGAACACGTCATTCTACCCCCACAATAAAACGACACACATCGTCGAGAAGAAAACCTCACGGTCGGTGCCGTTTTTCTTTTTGGCTCATCAAAAAAGTTATATAATAAATACATCAAGAGTTGTTGGAGAAAGAGAGGAAGTTAAGTTATGGAAAATATCGTTTCGTTCGGCGGGTTGTCGGCAGAGATCCAGAGGAAAGTCATTAGGGAGATTCGCAACAGCGATTTCTACTTCTTTCGCGTCAATGATTTCATTAAATCAGACGCAAAAGAGCAAATCGTCCCGCTCCCACACTATATGTTCGATCTCCTCTACGGTGCGGTGCGCATCCAAGATTCTGTTCCGCACATGGCATTGAGCAAGCTCCGCATCAAGACACGCTCCGCTGAAAACGTACGCGACCTGCTTGTTGATGCTCTCGACCTCGGCGTGCTCGCATTAGACTTCGCTATTACGAGCATTAAAATCAATTACAACCACTTCGGCGATGTTGTCGTTGAGATGTCTGGTGACACTAAGGATGTGGCGCGGATTAAACCTCTTGCGATCACGGCGGTCTACGAACTTGTCAGCAAACTCAACTCCTTTGCTGGTGAGCGGATCAAGGAATATTATTCCGATCAGTGCATAATCGACTATTTTTATGAGTTTGATATGGTTTTCTTTCCCAATGGAACCATTGTAGGATGACCGCCTAGATTTTTGATAGACCAAAGGAACAGTCTTTAGGTCTATTTCTTTTTTCCAAAACAAAATGTCGTTCCGTACAGAATCTTCCCTTTGTCTTATCAAAAAGTTATATAATAAACACATAAGATGTTTTGAAGTTCTGCTGAAAAAGAAAGAAAGTTGTTAATTATGGGTTATCGTTCCGAGGTGTCTGGGAGTTGGTGCGAAGTTATCAAGGATTTCTTGCGCGGCGTTTATGACAACGACGAAGATAAGCCGTATCATCTTGTCGTGATGGGCGAGGAGCTTGACGATATTGAAAATGAGGAAAATGGTATTAACTATCTTGGAGATTGTGATCCCGACCTCATTCCATGTTCTGCTAGAGTGGAGATTGAGCGGAAGTTCGTTATGAACGATTAGTGTGCTGACTCTAGGTTTTAAAACCACGTTGACAGATTGTGTTGGCGTGGTTTCTTTTGCTTTTCTTTTGCTTGAATTATAAAATATATATAGAGTTATGGTTCGTTTTATGTAGAAAGGTTGTGTTTTTATGGAAAAGAAATATGTCATCGTCCACAACGGGAAGCAAGGTGTCCTTCCCGACATCGTTCACATGATGATGGGGTTCGACGGTGTTCGGATTGACTTTATCAACGATAAAGAGATCCGAATCCTTGTTGATGCAGCACACCCTGATTCTTATAAGGAGGTGTGCGAGTGTTGCATTGGGCGTCGCGCCTCATGGCCATGCGCTCCTCGTATGGAGATGTTTGATGGGGAGAAAAGGATGTGTTGGGTGGTGGACGCTTACTTCCACCTAACGGAACCATCAGCCTACCGCCCTGACTATTACGAACTGGTGCGGGTGGATTGATGTTAACCTGAAAAAAGGAAGTCTTACCTTAATCGGTAGACTTCTTTTTTTATGGGCCAAAGGAACAGTCTTTGTTTCTCCTTATTGCTTTTCCAAAAAACATGGCTTTGTTTTACGGATTTTCTCTTTTGGTTTATCAAAATGTTATATAATAAACACATCAGATTAGTTGTTGATGTTATTGAATGGAGGAAATAAAAATGGACTTTACAATTAACGATGTTCGTCGGCACATTTACGAGTTATACCAACTGGATTGGTTGATGTCCAGCGGGTACGCTTTGATGGATGTGGTGCGAGGGTGCGCGAAGGAAGCGGTTATCGCTGCGCTCAATAAATGCCATGACACCCCTAACGCAATAGAAATCTACGACATTGACCCGCTTAGATGTGTTGAGGATGGGATTTGTTCATGGCTTGATGATGGATTTTGCGGCGCGTGTTGGGTGTGTTATGATGAGTTTCTGGGCGCGGAGTATCGCGACGTAAGTTATATCGGCGAGTTGGTCAAGCGTGAGCCGTGGAGCACGGATGAGATAATGTCGATGTATCTCGCTGATGTGGAGGATGGCGTTCCCGATATTTGTGAGGACTGACCACTGTTATCTTCCTCCTGCACAGGTGTGTAGGGGGAAGATTTTTATTGTTTTTTGTGGAAAAATGAAGAGATATCACACCCCTCGCGGGTGTGCGGATCAAAAAAAATAGACCACCTCTACCTCCCAACACAACATAAGAATGGTACATATCATTGAGGCGAAAATCTCTTCGATTGAGCCGTTTTTCCTTTCAGCCCATCTAAAATGTTATATAATAACTGTATCAAGAGTTGATTGTTGTTTCAAAAGAAAGGTTGATTGTTATGATTGGGAACTATGAGGATCTTCAGGCAGCTCTTTCCCTTTACTGGGCAACCCAGAGAGAATTGATTAACCATATCACCGATAATTCGGTTGTGGCTGTCTATGAGAAGAAGCTCGCCCGTATTCGTGCTGAGATAACCATTTATGTCTGGCGAACTCTTGGATTTCACTCTCTCGCGAGAGGGAAGTTTTTGGCTCATAAGGCGGTTCTCTCCGTTCTTAGCAAGTATTTCTTGTTCGGAGTGCGGTATGATAGTGAGGAGATTGGAGCGGAGGAGTTTCTCAAACGCATCATTACCATTGAACGACTGATGACGATGGCGCAGGAGGCGGTGTTCGTTGAGAAATCTACTTGATGTAGTATGGATAGACCAAAGGAAACGTTGTAAAACCAATCCTCTTGGTTTATTTTTCTTTCGTCTAAATATAAAACACAAGACTCTCTGTTTGTAAGTTTATATAATAAAGATATTAAATGACCTTCCGTCGAAAACACGGTCTTCTACAAGGAGAAAAACAATGCCGATTATGAGATACCCTGCCGAAAACATCACTATGCGTGAGGTATATGATCGTTACGATGAGAACGTCGTTCATCTTCTCAATGGCGAATACGACTACATCGAAGCGTATCCTGACAAAAATATCGTCAACGACAATGGCGAGATCGTCGGGTACTTCTACGCGTGTGAAGATGCTTGCATCGTTACCTGTGATAAGGTCCCTGTGGACGGCGTTTCTTGCACGCCAAACGGACATCTCTCAACTGTTTACAACGAATGCGCACAGAAGGCTGTGGAGCGTGGTTCTTACGAGGACTATGTGGATGTTCTTGACATATTTGCAGCAAAGGCTCTTGACGATCGTGACAGGTTGATTGGGCGAGTCTAGAATCTAGGTGTTATGGCGGATGTGTCGGAGAATGTTGGGTCTGCGGAACCTGTCGCTTTCTATTAACGAAGAACATGTTAAAAGGAAAAGAAGTCCTATCGTTGGCTTCTTTTTTTTGTTGAGAAAAATATTTTGGAAAATCCGCTAAGATTTGTGTTTTCTGTCCTTTCAAAAGTAGATGGAGTTTTATATTAAAAATTTCAAAAACAAGTGTCCATAATGTTCGCTTGGGTCCTCTATATTATGGGAAGGAGAATCCGCTTACAGATTCCCTTTTATCCCATTAAAAAAATTAATTAAATTTTAATTTTAAATGGGTGACCAAAATATTGTTTTGTGTCCGCTTCTTATTGAGAGGGAGAGATTATCTTTTAGAAAATTTTCTATAAAAGAAGGGCGGTGGTGTTTCAAATTTTCATGTGTGAAAGAAGTTTAAAAAGTCTTTTACCTTAAATGTTTCTTCAAGAAAGGAAAATTATTATGGCAAACAATCGTATCAAAAACAAAAACAAGAAGTCTGCTCGCCGCTCTAGAGACTATAATGTCAACAGAAACTATTACTACAAGAAAAAGGAGATGATTCCTGAAGAAAAGTGCTATGTGCTCGTGGAAAACGAGATGATTATTCACCGCCTTTTGGTCAATCTTCCAGACACAAACGATGTGTCGCGTGGGGCTTTTGAGCACTGGTATCTTTTGAGAAAATTGGCGGATGAGATTTCTAGATGTTGTGAGATTTCGGGTGAGGAGAAGGAATATTATGCGAGGATTTATGTGTGGGCTGATTTGTGTTACAGGATGATTTATAACGACGTGAAAGAAAGGAATAGTGGATATAAATTACCTCCATTCCCTGAGATGACGGATGTGATGCGTGAGGCGTTTGAGATGCTAAATGTGCCAAAAGGAAATGGTTAAAAAGTCTCTTCTTGGGGAAACAATTTTTCTTTTCCCGAGAAATTTCTCCATCATGCCTAAATAAAGTTATATAATAAATGTATAAGGTCGTTTAATTTTCAATAAAGATAGGATTGTTGTTATGAGACTTGTTGAAAAAACTCTTATGGATATTGTTCCAAAACTTCCAATGGAGCGCGTTCTTGTTTTACTTGGAGGGGGATGGATATTTAAAAAAAAGCCTAATTATTGTAATTTATTTTCGGGGAAAGATATTGATTTTGAAAATATTAAAAATATCCTTTCTCAAACAAATATTGAATATCGCATTAAGATTAATCTCCCCAAAGATCGTTTGTTGGTTATTGATCGTTTGAAAAAGGGAAAGTGTCTTTCTGTTAAGATTTGTGGTAATAAGCGTGGTTTCAACGGTTTTATTTATGATTTGTATAAACCAAGACTAACAATTACTTTTATTGAAAACGGAGATATTAAAGTAACTCGTAACAATGTTTCTGCATCTGAGTCAAATGACTTGCTTTTACAATTAATGCACGATTTTTTATAAAACAAAAAGAGATGGTAAGTTGAGAATATGTTCTCGTTTCCCATCTCTATTATTTTTGATATTTTTTACGTTTCCTCTGCTATTTTATCCTGTTTGTTATATAATAAATATATCGAAAGAGTTGATTTCACAAGGAGGAAAAATATGGCAGAGAATAATTTCACTATCACGAACAAGCGTGGCATCGAGGTGCCTGTTCCCGAATGGCTTTACAACATCAACAGCATCAAGGGCGTTGTCGTTAAGCTCCCGACCTATGAGCTTGCACACATTATCGTTCCGCTCAACAGCACGGCGCATGACAAGGTGCTCGAAGCTCTTCCGCCCCGTTCTGTATCGAGCGAGAACGTGCAGGTTGAGACGACGCAGAGTGGTGTTGAGATTAAGATAAAGGTCTACGTTTGTTTCTTTCATGTTTAAATTTCTATAATTTTAATAAATCGTACATACAAGAACGTGTCGTTTTCTCCTCTTGGTCCATTAAAAAGTTATACAATAAATACATCAAACAGAGTTGATTGACGAAAGAAAGGAAGTTGTAAAAATGTCTACACGTTGTCTTATCACTTTTATTCCCTCTAAAGATTCGGTTGTTACGTTTAACCCGAATCACCTTCCCAAGAAAAACCCGTTTGAGGCGTTTGATGGCTCTGAAAAAGAAGGTCTTCAAAACGTTCTCAAGAATCGTCGTCCCGTAAACTTCAAGGCAGGCGTTCCGCACACAACCTATTGTCATTGGGACGGTTATGTGGAAGGCGTTGGAATGACACTCCTCGAACATTTCTCTGAGGAGGAAAAAATCGCGAACCTTGTTTCGGTGGGAGAGTGTAGTTCTATTTATGGCTCAGTGACCCCATACATTTCGCGCGGAGAAGCTTTTACTGCTCCCCGTACTGATGACCCTTCGAAATTCGCTCCTTTTTCTGATTGCGACTATATTTATCGGTGGTCTTCTGATTGCGGATGGGAGGTCGCTAAAATTCCTTGGTTTGATGAGCCAGAAAAAGCAACTCTTGACTTTGAGCCTTTGTCCGATGCCGCCAATCGTGTACTCACAGAAGACGAGGAAAACAACTGATTTATAAAATAACGGTATGCTCTTATGGAGTGTGCCGTTTTATTGTTTTTGACCAGTTGAGAGTGCTTGGCGTTAATTTATTAAACTCTATTTATTTAGGTGTTGTTTTTGTTTGTAAAATTTGATATAATAAATATATGCCAATGGGGCGCGAACTCTCTGTTGGCTGTTGGGTTATATATTAAGGTTGAGCACACAGCCTTATATGCGCAATATAACCCCAAAGAGCTCCTTGCACACGGGGCTCTTTTTACTTGTAAAAATGTTTTCGCCTACTGATATTTCCCGTCGCGTTATTGAATTTGTTATATAATATATACATGGTTTAAATGTTTTTGGTTTACTAGAAAGGTCGTCTTGCTATGATTGGTGAATTTCGAGGAAAGTATTATTTTTTGTCCAATTTTTATTCTTCTCCTGTTGAATATAAAGGAAAAGTCTATCAGAATGCAGAAGCCGCTTTCCATGCGCAAAAAGATCCCTCTCGTTCTTCCGAATTTTGTTCGCTGAACCCAAGTGAGGCAAAGCGTCTTGGACGTCGTGTTCGCCTTCGTTTTGATTGGGAAGATGCGAAAGATTCCGTTATGCTTGGCGTAGTACGCGCAAAGTTTAAAAATAATAAGGATTTTGCTAAAGCTCTTCTCGCCACTAGAAGCGAAAAACTGGTGGAAGGAAACACATGGGGAGATCGTTACTGGGGTGTTTGTGACGGCGTTGGTGAGAATAAGCTCGGACAGATTTTGGAAATGGTTCGTGATGAGTTGTTGGTTCAAGGTATTTAGTAAAAGGAAGCTCTTAAACAGGGCTTTCTTTTGAGAGTTGAGTTGTTAGAAAAGAAAGGATCGATTTTTATGAGGAACAAGCAAAAGACCGTTTACGCTTACATTAATGGTGAGCGCGTGTGGGATGTCCTTCAACTCGCATTGGAGAACAATGTTTTTCTTGATGATATGAAGGACAGGATCGTTGCAGAACACCCTGATTTCAAGGTGGAGTTCAAGACTGAGCCCGTCAACGAAGGGCGGCATAATCCGCACTATGAGCCGTTTGTGTGTGGAACAGTGTCCGTGAAGGGCGGTTTTCTTAACGTTTGCCAGATCGATCCCGTTACTGTAATATGGCGGTTTAATAAGGAAAACGATATGTCGAATAAGCCGCGAGGGTGGCACGAGTCGAATTTGTGGCGTGACAATTGTGGGCGTAGATACTTCGGTGAGATCAATTTCGGCAATATTTATCTTGACGAGGTTGAGCGTGGCGAAACTGAAGATCTTGATATGGGTTGAAAAATAATAGAGACTTCACTTTATCTTGAGGTCTCTTTTTTATATACCAAAAGGAAAGTATCTCCTGCCGCATAACACCTCGTTCGCTGCCATCCCGCCTAGCAAGAAACCTTTTCCTTTGGTATAGAAATCCACTCCCACTCACGCACAATGTTATATAATAAACACATAAAAAGAGTTTGTTTTGATGACTGATAGGAGGAAGAACATGAACGAAAACACAAAAACCACTCTCCCCGAGTGGCTATCTGCCCTCGGCTCACTCAAGAATGTGGTGGCGGACGTAGTGGATGGCGGCAAAGCGACAATTCTTATCCAAGAAGGCGATGAGCGTGTGGCGGTTATCCGCAAAATCGCGGGAAAGCTTCTTGGTAAGATTGAGCACGAGTTCCTTGTGATGGGGAACATTCCGTCTCTTGGACGTGTTCCGTGCCGTGAGTTCGTGTGCAAGGTTTGATGCTCCAAATGGCGGAATAAAGAAATATTCCGCCATTACACTTAATTCCTCTGTTGATGCTCTTCACTTGTTGTATAATAAACATATTAAATGAGTCGTTGTTTAAGTGGAAAGGAAGATAAGAATGGATAAGGTTGTATGTTATAAGGATTTAACTGATTCTGCGCAGGAGCTTGCGATTCGACAGGCGCGGAATAGTGTCGAGTATGCGAATCATGTTCTTGATGTTCTTGAGCATAGAGCGAAGGGTGCTCTTTGGAATAGGCTTGGACTTTCTGTTAAACCTAATATTGTTGACCTTGTTATTACTTTCCGTAAGCTTGTTACGGATTTTTTAGAATTGCATCGTTTGACCGCGGCGGATGTGATTGAGTTTTCTCTTATCATCAACACTTATGCGAGCGACACACCTGATGATGTTATCGAGGCTTTACAGATGAACTCGGAATATGAACAGGATGATGTTTGCTTTTCAAAGCTAGAAGATTTTTCCGCCATCTACTCAAATACAGATCTTTCTATTAACTTGTCTTCAGATAATGAACTTCCATTTTCAGGTAAAGAGAGAGTTTGCACGCATGGCTGGATTTATAATACGGTTGATGATGCTGTTTCGGATATTCATGCAGATCTTTTTGAAAAGCTAGTGGATTGTTATTCGTCTGAGCAGATTCGGAACTACCTTATGGAGCGAAATCCTGAGTGTTATGAGAACGGATATATTCTCGTCTGATCGAAAGCTCTCAATAAGCCAATCGAATCAACATGATGGCGCATATCGTCGAAGAGAAATCCTTGCGGTTTGCGCCTTTTTCCTTTTTGTGTATAGAAAATATTATATAATAAATATGCGGAAACCAACAAGTTTAAGAAAGGAATTTCAATATGAAAACAAAAACTCTCGGATGTTTTGACGAGCTCAGTCGTTGTGAACAGATCTATGCGCTTGAAATGATCCGCAAGAGACCGCGCTGGAACGCTTGGTTGAGCGAAAAGATTAAAAAGAAGATGCTTGAGGAGTTTGAGAAATCAGAGATCCGTGAAGACATTCTCCATGTCGCCAGCTTTGACCGTTACTCCTCTATCGAAGGATGCAACTATGGAGGAGAGGTTGCAATCCGTATTCATGCAGAGATTTGCGCCGCGCTTGAGGATGAAATGGACGAACTCATTCGTATTGTGTATGGTATAAATGAGGATGCTATCTTGAAAATTCACCCTGAGTACATCTTCTCTATTAGGATCGGAATCTATGGCGATACCGCTCTTGTGGAAGTTTCTTGTACGGATGAAGAGAAGGCGTTCCCGACAGAGGTGTTTTCTCGCGAGCAGTTCGAGAATGAGCTTGAAGTATTCTTTTCGGCGTTTTCTTCCGCACTTGAATCCATACTCACTCTCTACAGTAGTGAGCTCCGTAAGGATGAAAATGTTGTGAAATACATTGAAGAGAATGGTATTCGTTTCGACGATCGCTTGAGAGCTGTTTTTGCTTGATTGGAGGTCCGTGTTATGTATGACACCTTGACTAAAGAGGAGGTGTTCGCGAGATATACGAACATTATTCCGCTCCGTTATTCTGATGTGTTTCACCTCGTTATGGGGCATTCTCCGTCCGCTGTTGTGAATGATGATGATGGAGGTCATGTTTGGGTCTACGGAGCGGGGAGAAATGCGGTAACTCTTGGCGATACTCCATTTGGTACTATTTCTCCATTTCCTTCTACTGTCGATTTCTATGAAGATCGTGCGATGGAGGATTGGTCTCAGACGCGCTGTGATAACAAAAAACACCTTCTTGGTTTTGTCCGTGCTGTTCTGTTAGAAGAGAAGAGAGGGAAGACGCTCAACCTTGTTGGAAGGTTTCGTTCGAAACAGGCGGCATAAACCAAAGGAATATGTTTGGCGGGAAATTTTGGCGAAAGAAGATGGCGTCGTTTCCCGTTTTTCTTTTTTTTAACTATCGTTTTGTTATATAATAAATGTGCCTATTGGTTATTAGGGTTTCGGTGTAAAGTCCCTATAAATCTTATTCTTTGAGTTATCCCGCATACTAAAAAAGGAATATTATTATGCAACAACTTTCTCAAATTAAAATTCATGTCGTTGAACTTATAAAATCTCTCTCCCCGCAGAATATCGACCTTTCTACTGTTCAAGATAGCAATGGTGTCAATAAGTTCTTACCCTGTATAACCTCTCCTTTTCTCTCTTCTGATATTATGGATGTTATCTCCGATACAGAGATGTGGTGGGACATTGTGTTCTTCACTGGTGATAACGATAATGGGTGGGAAGAAGGCGTTAAAATTCATATTACCCGTTGGAATTATGACAATGAACTTGAAATGTTCTTTTTCCATATTTACCAAGGAAGGTTTGTTCTGGAATTTTGCATCACAAAGAGCGTTTGTGCATCACGAGCTTGTATTGTTGATAATGTCCGGGGCGGATTTAATCCAAGCTTTGTTAAAGTGGAACGAGCAATTGAGGTTTTGGATTCGTTTTTAAAGAATAATCTTGAATCAGAAGAAAGTTAATTGTTCGCCCAAAAATATTACAAATAAATCTATAAGATTATCAAAATCGAAAAAGTTCTCAATTTCCCCCATGCCCCCGGGCTGGAAGAATAGGCAACTCCAAAGACGCTAATCTTTTCCTTTGATTTATTAAAAACCTCCCGCTAAGAAGTGATATAATATCCACAAAGAAGCTGACAGAATTAACAAATTTGAAAAACTCAACAGAGGAGAGTAGTACATAATGTTTTCTTTTGGAGAACTCCCACCAAAACAGCAAAAACCGCTATCAAGACAACACGCGAAAGTCAAATCTATCGTTACTATGTAGAACAGGCTGTAGATGTAGAAATCGAAGAAATAGCGGCGGAGTGGGAGAATGTTCCGATTGAAACGAAGGTTGATTTTGAACCCTTAAAAGACAGTTTACCTCCGAAAGTATCTGGTGTAAGGATGCGTTCCACGGTTGAGAGTTTCGATGAAATTTCATGCCTTTTCGAAACCTCTGGCATAGATGTTAGTCCTGACACTATTGGAAAAGTCTCCATTCTATTCCAAGACGAGCGCGTCATCTCTGTTGAAACAAAAGGAAAGCAGGGTAATCTTTTGGAAAAAGAAATAGACGCTATCTACAATCTTACCCGTCTTTGGGTAATCTTTCTCGCTGACAATCTCTGGGCGGAAGCGGAGGACATTGTTAATATTCGTATGAACGATGATGCGGTGCGCGAGTGGATTCTTTTGCGTGGTGGAAGATTTGATGCAGATGGTGCGTTTTTGTGTGTGGGTGTGTCACCGGAAGAATAGTTGCTTTTCGAGCCATAAATTTCAAAAACCCGTTGTAAAACAAAATCTTTTATGCTATAATTTAAAATATCGTTGGACACCACACCAATAGCGCATTGCCAAATAAGCAAAAACCGCGATAGGTCGAGTCGCTTTGGCGGTGCAATCACCCCTTTAGGGGCTCGGTGAAATTCTCCTTCTCAGAGAAAACGGTTGTTCAATAGCATATAAGGCAAAACAGAGTTCCTTTTAAAATCTTTTTTAAAACACAGTAGCACCACCCTGCGGTTCGCCGTTCGGTGGGAGCTACAACTTCTACTCTGCGCCGCAAAAGTTCTTTGGCAAAAAAGGCTTCCTTTTAAATTGAGAATCTTTAACTTAAAGCTGATTAGCCTTCGCTAGGGATGTCTTTTGGAATTATTGCGGTCACAAATACTCTTTGTGATCGCTTTTTATTTTGTTTTTATTGGTTTTCATTTGGTTCCACTAAGAAAGGATATGGTAAATTATGGGACGTTCTATCGCTACGAATTTTGACATCGCTGTTGCAAAACTCTTTAAATGTGTTGCTCCGACAAAGAAGACTCAGAAGCCGTTTGAGAAGGGTCAGACTCAGGCGCTCCGGCATGGCATTTATATCACGGACGAGGCGGTTCCGTTTATTTCGCCTACCGTTGTTGATGCTGTGATTGAGGCGTTTGGTTACGATATCATGAAGCTCAATAAGGGTGGACTTCATAAGTCTTTCAAGGCGGTTAACAATATGTCTGTGGAGGAGGTGTTTATTCATCAGACACTCCACTACATGAGTGTTTTTATGCAGACGGACAGCGAGTGGTCTATAAATTCCGTGAACTCTTCGCTTGTTTACATCCCCTCGGAAAAGCTTGATTTACCAAAGGGCAAACCCGTTTCCCTCACGATCATCTCCGTCCTCTCCGACATGGAGATTATTAACCGTGCAAAAAAACTCATGAGTTCTGGCATAGCTCTCACGGCTGAGACGCAGGACCATCTTCTCGCTATTGTGCGCCGCTATGAGAAGGAGTTCTCTCTCGATGACACAAACAACAAGGAGTTCCGCGTGCGTCTTATGGACACCTTCGGTATGATGCCGAAGAGAGCGGGGGAGTTCCTTCGCTATTTGGTCTATAAAAAGACGGGCAACACTCTCATGATGAATACGAGGCAGATGATTGGGGCTGTCCGTGAAAATGACAAGTGGAACTCCGAGGCGGCATTCAAATCCTTCGTTCGTCAGAACGGTGTAGAAGCGATTGCAGAGCAGTTCAATCGTTTCAAGGATTTCTGGCTTGCATTCAAGAAAGACGGCAAGTTTGTTTCGCGTGTCATCAACAAGGCGCGTAAACTGTCTGTTACGATGAATAAGCCAATGGTGGTTGGTGTTCTCGACCGTATCGGCGACAAGGACATTGCTCTTGATGAGGTTAAGAAAGAGCTGAAAAAGGTCTCTCTCTTTAAGAAAGTGTCTGTTGCGAACTCTATGCGCCGTCGTGCAGAAAAGCCCGTTGCAAGCATGTTTACCGTGCGAAATGGGCGTAGTTTTGCACGAGTAGAGGAGAACGCGACAGAGTTTATGACTAAGGAGCGTTCTGCTATCCTTAGTGTAATCATGAACAGCATTGTTGAGGAGATCCGTCCCGCAGTATATGGGAAGAAGATCTATATTCCTGATGATGTGGACTATGCGTTCCCAACCTCTGAGAAGATGTTCGTTGGAAATGTTCCGTTTATGTCCACATTGAGTCTGGATAAAAACGCTATTGTTGGTGTGCATTGGGAGAACCTTCCGAAGGATAAGTACATTAAAAGCGGTCGTGTTGACCTTGATCTCCATTATGTCTCTGCAAATAACCACGTTAGCTGGTATAACGGCTTTGGTGCTCATTTGAATGAGGATGGAGATGACCTTGAAAAGTCAATGATTCTGCACTCCGGTGATATGGTGGATGCGCCGCCTCCGAATGGTGCAACAGAGGCACTCTATGTCCCGGCGGAGGTTAATGACGACTTCGCGAGCCTCAACCTCAATATGTACACTTATTTCAAGGATCACTTTCCGTTCACTCTCTTTGCTGGAAAAGCAGATCGTGAGCATCTGACGCGTGATTACCTTGTTGGAGCGCACAACCTCTGCGTCAATATCAACGGTCTTGAGATGGTTTCCTCGCAAGAGTCCATCGGTTTCCTTGAAAGCTCCGAAGATGGAAAGAAGCTCCATTTCTTTAAGTCTTCTTCTGGCACATCCATTATTTCATCTTACAATGAGCATTCCAAGAACATGATTGAGGCGGTTAAGTCCATGCTCCGCACGCGCCTATCCCTGAAAGAAGTTCTTGCGCTTGCTGGTGCGGTATTCACTTTGGATGAGAATGTGGAGGATGATGCGTGGGACGTGGATCTTTCTTTGGACAAGCTTACAAGCGATTCATTCTCTTTTTTGACGGCATCTGTTGATGAGGATGGCGGAGATAAGCCAAAAGAAAAGGTGGTTTAAGTCGGTTTGTTTTCTCGGGCGAGGGTCTGTAAGGCTCTCGCTTTTTGTATGTGTTGATGGTGTTTTTAGGTGGGGAGATTTAAAAAATCTTTGCTTTTACAAAAAATTGTTTCGAAATGGTTTTTCCTTTGTTATAATATATTTGAAGGTAAAGCACATGCCTACTTCCGAGAAACAGCTTCCCTTTGCTCTGCGTGAGCGTTATTGGTAAAGGCTGTCGGAGAAACGCTGCAATGATGCTAATGCATGCTGGATGCATGTTGTGGCGGGTGTTATGCCCCATTAGAGGGGCTTTTATGGGCAAAGGTCCCTGCGTCGATTTGTCAGCATCGGCGTGGGGGCTTTTATTTTTATAAAACTTGATTTTATTTTATATAATAAGCGAGCGACTGTCTGAATAGTTGTTATAGCTCGTTCAAACAATACTTAACTTATATAACACCCCCTTACAAATCTTTTTATAGACAAGCAAGGGGGGGGGGTGTTTTATTGGAATATATATGTTTGCTGTTTTTTATTTTCATGGATTTTCAAAAATATATTTTCCGTTTTTACAAAAGCTATATAATATAACCATCTTGTTTGTTGGTTTTTATTGGAGATATTATTATGAAAATAAATTACCCCGCAACCCCTGTTTCTTTGTTTTTTATTTTTTTGGGCGCTCTTTTTCTTTTTATCCATGTAAAAACTTTTAGTCAAATAGAAACCTTGAATTCAAACGAAACAATTATTTCTGCGGCGAGAGAGCAATCAAATATAATAAAAGAGCGTGTTGAAAGCACTCCTTATGATGATCTTGTATTTGAATTCCCTTCTTCTCCTGTATATATAAAGGGGTATGACAGCCCGAAATTTTTCACATTCGATCCTGCTTTTGTTCTTTCTTATTATGTTTTTCTTGGAGAAGAAAAAATCCTTGATGACAATACAAAAGAACGCCTTGTTACAATTCATGTAATTGCAAAGATGGGTTGGGCTGATAGGGATTTTGAATCGACTATTCTTGTTAGATCTAATCCATTAGATGTGGATAATTGATATGAGAGGAAATTTCTATATTTCGTGTTTTGGCTTTTGGTAAGCTATTTGAGAATAATGGTATCCTGATAACTAACGCCTTCGGGATATGTTGTTAGGCGTTAGATCATATATCAAAATCGTATTACGGCGATGTTTACCTAGACTAGATAAACTCTGTCGAAATGACGAAATGGAGAGTGAGCTGCGTTAACGCTTTTGTAACGTTCGAACTATTTTGATTATACAGAACTATCCATAATTAACCTTATGGATAGTTAAACGTGTTTTGTGAAAAATCTGAGTCGATTTCAAGATGTTTAAATAACCAATTTTCAATCTTTCCACTCCTTTTGTCTAAAAAGATATATAATAATAAATAAAGCCGAAGATTTTTCTTCTTGGCTTATCGAAAGGAGAAATATTTTTTATGAAACATAAAACAATTAGAGAGCGCATCCTTGACACTCTCTTAAGTCTTGATTTTTCTACATGGAAGTATTCCGGTGCCGGAATACGAATCCAATATCGCAATGATGAGGCTTTACACGGTATCGAGCGAGAAAAGCGCTTTGAATATCTTAAATCTGCTATTTATAGCAATTCAGGAGACTTTTCCCTTACTCTTTGGCTTCCTGTTTTTAAACAGTCCTTTTTGACTTTAAATGAGCTAAGTGTTCAGGATTTGCCTGTTTCTGGAAGCGATTCCTTTAGGGAAATGGTTGTTTATCTTGGTGGAATTGGTAAAAAGATCGTCCTTGTTTATCAAAATGACTCTTGTGAAATGCACTTGTTTGACGACGATAATTCTGGTCTTATTACCATGCGTAATGATGAATCTTTTGGCGCGTTCCCGAGTATGTTGATTGATCTAGTTGCGAATATGAACCGCGAATCAGATTAATAAATAAATTTGTCGTTTTTAAGAAAGGATTAATTAAAATGAATGATTTTGTACGCTCTTTTGTTTTTGGTGGTTTGCTTTGCGCTTTCAGTGTCGGAAGTTCCGGTTTTGCCTCCGCTGATAATTCTTTGAATGTGGATATTCATGTTTGTCAGGATTCCCGTTGCGAGGCTATTCGTCGTTCTGTTGCGCAGTGCCGTGAAAACAATCAGGATTATTGCGACATTGATGTTGTTATAAGCGCCAAGCCGGACAATAAGGTGCCTGATAATAAGCCAAAGGATTAATACCTTTGCTCGTCTAGATTTTCATGTACTTTTGGGAGTTAATTTTATGGACACACTTTTAAACTGCCTAAAAAACAATATTTTTCGTATTCCCTATTCTCGTGTTATTGTTGAGACCGCCTCAGAGGATGCCGAGGAATACGTTTGTGTTTTGAATAAAAATGCTTCTTTTAAAAAGTCGGAGCTCGATTCGTTCCTCACACCCATCCTCTTTTCTTTTCAAAAAGATTGGATGGTAAAAGAAGTTACTCCAAACGGTGATTTTATCTTCCGTGGATTTGTTACAACAGAAAACCATTTTTTTGTCGCTTTTTACCAAGGAATCTTCTATGGAATTGCTCCTCTTAAAGATGGTGGAGTTCGCCTTACTGTTTCTTACGATTCAAACGAGGTCTTTTCTGGGGTTATTCCTCTTGATGAGGTTTGCGATTTAATTGATTCGTTTGTTGGACAAGTTCTTTCTGGTGATTTACCAAGAAAAGATTGTGTGAATGCACTCCCCCTCCCATCTAAGCGTAAGTTTCCTTTTTAAATGTGGAATCCGACTCATTTTTTCTTTATCCCTGAACTAAATGTTATATAATAAATACATAAAGAGTTCGGAGTAAGGAAAGGAAGATAACAATGAATCCTGTTTTTAAAGTCGGAGAGTCTTTTGAGGATATAAAGGAGAGCTTCCTTCGTAAAAAGATGCTTTCTCGTCACAACAGCAATGAAGATACTTCAACATATCTTACGGAAAACGTTATTGACAACATGATTCGTCATCTTGCCGGTGAAGTTGTTGATGCTGTTTGGGCGAGACATGGCGGTCTTATCGGTGAGACAAAGATGCTCTATGGTTTCTCGCCCGATATTGAACTGTTTGCTTTTTGTTTCTCTGGCGAGCGCCGAATCGGTTTTCTGTTCTATCAGAAAGATATTGTTATGAATGAGCGTGCCGAGGATTACCTCCTCACTAACGATAATGTTATATTTGACCTTTCTGATATGGATGGGTGCCGAAAGTTGTTCTGGGATAAGGTTGCAGAGCTTTACGCGCAAGCGGTTATTGACGAGAGAGAAAATGCGGAAAGTTTTTAAAGGATCTTTGTGTACCTTGTAAAAAATATAATTAATAAATATTTTAAGAGGGCTCCCATGCGAGCTCTTTTTTCTTTTCTTATTTTCTCCTGTGACGTATAATTAGTTTAAGTCGTTGGTGTTTTGGGGATGTGTCCCCTAGAAAGGAGTTCCTCATGTGGAACTTAATGCCCGAAAGGGTTGTGATGGGGTGCTATAAGCACGTCATCGGTGTCCGTCCGGGAACGGCGGACCATTTGCTCCGAACGGCGGTTCCTGTCGGAACTGTTCGCTCGAAAAAGAACCTCTTTGGCGGCGTGTTTGAGTTTTCTGACCGCGTTGCCATCGTGGTTCTTGATGAGCCGTTCGGTACTGTTGTCCCTCGCCGTGGGCTGGTTGAGTCTTTCAACCGTGTCTCTCGCAATTTCATGGCTTGTGACATTGAGCTTATCGCCGATGTCCTCCAGAAATTTGTTGAGACTGTCACCGGCAAAGGGAAATCGTTGCGATCTGCTTAATAAGATTCGTGACAACAGGAGAAGCGCGAAGTTTGTTTGCGCTTCTTTTTATTTTGAATACACCTCTTGTTTTAAGATGTTATAATGGTCCAAAAGGGTGTTTGTCTATTGGTCTATAAGCCATAAAAAATGATTGTTAACATCTTACAAATAACTTTCGAGTATTTTCCCAAAAAATAACAAAAAATTCCACAAGAAAAAGTTTTTTGTTATATAATAGTCGTTGAAATAAGGTCTTCCTTATTAACACCGTATATGTTTTTTAATAGAAAGGATATTAACCATGAAGAATTTTGTAAAGTCGATGTTTGTTGTCGGAGCTCTGTTTGTCGGAGCAAATGTTGCGGGCGCCGCCCCCGCAGAGCAGAGTATGGAGATTGGGCAGGTTTACGTCTGTCAGGATGGATCGTGCGTCCCGTTTGAGGTTTCGCATAACGCGTGTGTTAGTTCTGGTGCTCCTGATTCTTTCTGCGAGCTTACGCTTGAGCTGGTTGAAGGGTTTTCTACGCCAAGCTCGAATGATTAACCTCCTTTGAGGTGTTGGAGATGGAATACACTTCTGATGTTATTCTGACGTTATTTAAAGAGGATTATCGAAGATTAGACCGAGAGGCTCGCGATTCCGGACGCCGTTCTTTTGTTCAATTCCTGAATCGAGGAAAACTATACAATTCAAAGGTTGACCCTCGACTCGTGTATTTGATATGGCGGTCGGTGAAGTGGCATAAAAAGAACGTCAACGTTTCTTTTGTGGAAAGCTTTTTAGAGGAGTATAAAATTCCCTGCCACTTTCTCCGTGTTGGCATCTGTGGCGGTGCAGATGTGGAAGAGCGCTCTTTCCGTCTTGATGAAGAATCAACATTTTCTTATTACAGTTGTCCTATTGCTGTGACAACAATACACTTTTTTGATTTGGTTGGATTTTAAGAGAGAGGTCTTGCGACCTCTCTCTTTCTATATTGTTCGAAAGGAGACTAAATTTTTAAAGATTTGATGAATGATAACTTCTCATTTATTGCTTCTCAAATAACTTCTATTTTGAGCTCATATGTTTAAGTGTGGGCTTTTTATTTTGACTATTTTGTTGTATGGAGTATAATTTTTACGAGTTGAGGTTATTGTTTTTTTTTAGAAAGGAGGAGTGCATTATGCGTGCATTCCATAGTAATTCTATGTCTTCTCTCCTTAATGGATTTACAAAGGAGCAGAAAGGGCGAAACAAGTTTCACACCGACATTCCCTCTGGGCGCTTTAAGCCCTTTGGGATGTCTAAGCCGGTCTCCCTGAATGAGCGCCGTGCTCAGAAGGAAAATATATACGCTTTTGCGTAACATGTTTTCTTAACCAAAAAGAACCGTTATATGGCGGTTCTTTTTTTTTATACTTACTTGTCTTACACGTTTTATTTAAGTTTATCTCATTCATTTATTAAAAAGTCTTACTTTTTACTGTTAAAAATAGTATAATTCATATTATTAAATTTTTAGAGGTGAATGTTAATTATGTTAGATGTTTTTGAGCAAATTCAAGATTCCGTTTTAGGGCAGAAGGTTTCTCCTAAGAGTGATTTTTCTCCCGAACGGTTTCAGGCTCTCGTGTCCCTTGTCCTAAATAGTAACATATCAAAGATGCTTTTCTTTAATCCTTCGTTCTCTTCAATAGACCAAGAGAAGAAAGATGTTGGATCAATTCTTCTCATTGGAAATTACGCCTCGACCAGACGTATTCATTTAGATTATGATACTCCTTCTAATTCCATTGATGTTACGTTTTTCCAAGGAGATAGGGATTTAACATCCTATACCGGCGGAGGAGTAAAAATTAATAGCCGATGGATAACGCGTATGATTGATGGGTTGTCCGATCCTGATGAGGGCGATGCTCAGTACAACTTTTTTGTATCTTGCCTGAAGCAATCCTTCGCCGAGAACGTTCGCGATCTTGTTATCAAGGATCGTATTCGTCTTAATGAGTTTTTAGCGCCGACGATGAAGCGTTTCGACACACCCCTATCAACCCGTTTTCCTAATCCATCACAACGACTTAACTAAAACGACCGCCAATCTTTCTCCTTGGCTTATAAACAACAGTAAGAAAGGCTAAATGACCTTAATGAGTTACAACGACCTACAATCATCTATACTTCACTCTATTCAATCCCAGTCCATATCAGAACTAAGTACGTTTGACTTAAACGTTTTCTCCCACTTCATAAACAACAACATTATAAAAGGCTCCCCTATGCAAACGGAAAATCGTTTTCTAGGCAGTCTTATATTGGAGGGCGGAAACCAAAAGGTTCGAAGAATTGACTTGTACGCACACGAACATGAACGTCTTTCTGTTAAATTCTTTCATAACTCTATTTATGTCGGATGTCGTAAATATATATATTTTTTAAGTGCAACAGCATCTTTGGAAGATATTTACTCAAATCTGTTAGATTATTTATTCTCCTCGTTTTCTTCACAAGTCTTTCTTGCTATTCGACATGGGCATTTAACGGAAAAAGAGTTCTTCTATCATCGCCCTCTAAATGTCGAGAGTGTAAGAAGCACCTGTTATTGTTTAAGGACTCTCGCTAAAAATATATCCACTTTGGCTAATCGAATCGAGACTTCTCCTGAGACAGTAAATCTAGATGTTATACAAAGAATCACCACAAAAGAATTCGCTGATGTTCAAAGACAGTTTTGTACTTAACAATAATATGCACGGATATATAATGTCCGTGCTTTTCTTTATTACAAATCTTTTTATAAACTTACTGATGTATAATATGTCTTAGATGTATTCGGAAACGACCAAAATGTTTTACTCGTATTTATTAAACACTATCCATCTTTAAAGTGAGGTATTTATCATGGAAACAAATATTGAGAAAAACGGAGCTATTATTGACGAGTCCTTGAATGAGGATGATGCCATCATTTATCCTTATGATAGAGACATGCCTTTGGATAAACTTCTAGAGGCTCTATCTAGCTTTGATGTAACCCTTCTTGAGTCTGATAATGTATCGGTTCGTAAACAGGCGTCTTTTTCCTTGGAGTTTTTGATTTCTCGTGCGGCAGAACTTATTTCTTCCGAGGAGACATCTCCAACGAGTGTCGCTCAACAAATTGCGCTTAAACTTCCTATAAACAACCCTTCTTTCGTAATGCTTTTTGGTAACACAGCAAACATGCGCGAACATATGAAGGCTATCACTAACGCATGTAAGCATCTCCACTCTCTTCATGACGAACAGCAAGAAGTTCTTGCTAGATCTGAAAAGGCTTTTAAGGACTATAATGCTCACAAGGAAATGTTGGACGCCAAAAAGAAGGGCTTCCTCTCTCGCTTTTTTATCAAGGAAGATACCGAGAAGGAAGAGGAACTCTTTGACTTTTACAACTACTATCAAGGACGTGTGCAAAGAAGTCTTGAGCTTATCGAAAAAACCGCTTCTGATATCAAACAGTTAAAAGAAACACTCAAGCATCTTGAGGAGACTGATCGAAACATTCGAAAGGATCTTTCCGCGTTTTTCTCTAAGTTTGATATGTAAACATATTTAAACATATCTATTAAAATTTATTAATATCTATCTATACCTATACAAGCACTCTTCATTCTATTCATTTACAAAAGACTTTATTTCCATTTCTCTATGGGAGTGCGTTAAACAGAACATGCTCTACACCTAAAAAACAATAGAATCACTATATAGACGCTGATCCTTATATGGGTGGCGTCTTTTTTTTATTGGATTTATCTTTTTGATGATACTGTACGTAAATAAGCGGAAATATACTTATTAATACTTATCAAGCCCTATTTAGTGTTTTACGTATAAGCGTTTACTTATGCTTATTTATCTTTATAAATATATTCAGAACGCTAATTGTTTATAATTACATTTATTTTATATTACTCATCTTTATTCAAATATAACAGCGTGTTTTTATTACTAATTAAATATATAAATCAGTATTTAACTTTGTTTATTCGTATATAACCTTATTCGCCCTCTATGTTTCCCTTCAATTCGATATATTTTCATTGGGAGCGACTAGGATTTCCTGTTGAACTTCTATAAACTTTTAAAACCGTTCAATTTACTTTCTATCGATCGTAAATACATTCAAAAAACGGCACTTCTAACCACACCTTCTAACCGCTCTATTTCAATAAACATTTCTTGATTTCTCAATACTTTTTATACCGTATATATTTTTTACAATTAAACTTTAAACCTAATTTATACAAATAACATTTTGGTTTAAATAGCAAAAATGACTATTATAAGTAATATTTACAAAGAAACTGTCTGTCAACTAAAACGCCTGAAATGTCTTAGGAAAACGTCTTAAAACACCTTGATTCATTGTCTTTCGGTTCTTTTTGCTGTTCTTTTATCCTTACCGTTTTACGCCCTAACGATTTGATATGACTAATTGCTAAAGGACCTAGCTTTAAACCCTTGTTTTAGACTATTTAAAAATGCCTAAAACACACCCTATTTAAACTAAAAACTTTCTTTTCATCGTTTTTACAGAGACTTTAATGAACGTTTGCTTATCGCTCTTTTTGAGTGTTTTTAGTTAACCTTTCCAAAACACAATGAATACATGGGTTAAAAAGCTTTTTATCTTAGAAAAATCTATACTCTGACATATATTCAACAACCTTTTAGACAGCCTGTTTTCTCCCCTTTAAGCTTAATTAGTATGGCTACGTTTGATTTGTATAATTTGTTGTTTTATGATCTTTACCGCAACCCCAACTCTCGTTTTTAACCGCTTAAGACACCTTCTCTTTACACTTATACAGTCCGCATCACATCTCTGTTTGACGCATTACAACACCATCAAGAGTGCTTCTTTCCACTTGGAGATACGCTTGACCGTCCGTCCTTTAACACCGATAACTTCTCGTACAATCGATTAATAATCCATCTCCCCCACTCTTTTTAAACTCTTTTCTCGCCTATGTTTTACAGTATCATAATTCAATCCCATCAGCCGAACACCTATACTCGTCTCCCCTCCCCCACTAATAACTTCGCCCCATATCTTTCGCGTTCTTACATCACACTTTCCGCCCCACCCTTTTAAGAACCACACCCTCTTTCTCCTCTTCCTTTCAACTCCAAGGCTGAAGATATACAAATACAACAAATGAATAAAGCAAAGACCCTACATCTTTAACCCGCTTACAAGATAATTTATGTGTTCGTGCGTCAGAAAATGTGTGTTAAAAGGCGATAAAAATAGTCTTTTGCGAGAAGTTTATTTAAACACGATAAAGAGAAGGTAAAAGAAAACGGTGATTTAAAAACGTTAAAAACCCACGTTTTTAAATCAAAAAAGGTATGTAAAAAATCAAAAAGATTTTTTACATACCAGTTTCCTCCGAATACCTTCGGTATTCTACGGAAAATCTTTAAGACTTCTGGCGAAGCCTTAAAGATAACGTTATTTTTTATCCGCCATTTTCCCCTATACTATTGTTGAATGATTGTTATTAAAAAGCGTTTCTGCTACAATTCTTTCGAACCTCTTTTCTCAGGGGGTGAAAATGTTTTATTTCATTTTGTTTAGAGAAGGTGTTTTGTAAATGTTAAAAAAGGAATTCGTTAAAAAGGTATCTGACAAAACAGGACTTACTGTTAGAGCATCAGAAAAGGCGGTCAATGCGATCCTTGATACAATCGTTGAGAATGTATGCCAAGGGGAAAAGATTTCCTTTATCGGTTTCGGAACATTTTATTCTTTGAAACGAGCCTCTTCTGTTGGAAGAAACCCAAGAACCGGAAAAACGATCCCTATTGCTGAAAGAACAATTCCAAAATTTAAATTCGGAAAAGTTTTTAAACAGACGGTTCTTGAAACGAAAAAGAACGAATTGAATAAATCAAATAAGTCTAATTGAATTAGTTTTTGGAATACTAAAGACGGATGATAAAATATCATCCGTCTTTTCAAAAGTAAAAACAATTTCTTCTATCTATGGTAAACTTATCTTGTCATGATAAAAGAAAGGTGTGGTGAGTTTTTTGTTTAGATTGTTTTGTTGTTTGATTTTGTCCGGTGTATTGCTAACTCCAATACACTTTGTTTTTGCCAGCTCGGATAAAGATGTTCTTGTTGAACTGGCTGGTTATGGGAAATGGTGGGACAAAAACTCTTGTGTTACACCACCAATCAATAAAAGTAAAACAGATTGGGTGGGACGGTTGTGTGAAGAGAACGTTGATGTAAAAGAATGTTCCCTAAGTCAAGTTGATGCGCAAAAAGAAAAGATCTCCTGTGTAGATCGTTTAGCTTCAAAATATCCTAGCCGCTGGAACTTTTATACATCGGTTAACTTCAATTCGAATCATGACTTGTATCGGTTCTTAACCCCTTATCCAGAGGTTCATTACGATCATGATGGTAAAGTTGTTCCAGAAGTTTTAAACTGTCCTTGGATTGCAAAAGCGCTTCATACGGAAAAATTTTCAGATGTTGTCTTTTCTGTAGATATTAAAAACAGAAAGTTTCTTTTTAAGAATCTAACAGATCAAACATATGGAGAAATTTCAATAGGACTGACAGTATATAGAGAAAATAAAAATGGATCTCGAATTGTTTTTTCCACTGTTAATGGTGGTGGAGCTTATAGCTTATCTGCCAACCAAAAGTTCACTGTAGATAAAAGTGGAATTGTTTCAATTAAGTAAATAAAAAACGGGCTGTAAAAATACAGTCCGTTTTTTTAGAAAAGCTTTTATACAGCGACCAAAATGGTTCTTAAAAGCTTTTCTTCTTCTTTGTCTCTGGTCGCTTTTACCGAGAAAATCTCTACTTCAAGAGAGTTCTCGTGACGACGAGAAACTTTAGCCCGATCAAACCGAGCGGACCAATCATGATCCTTTCGGTTCGGACGGGCTATTCCTGTGTCGCAGGAAATTGTACCTTCCATAAGAAGATCGTTTCCTGTAACCCTAAGCTCCCTTTCATGGAGCCGGCACTCTCCTTTGAGTACCAACACGGGGCGAGGACCAAGCCTCGCCAGAAGTAAGTCGTATTTATCCATCATTGGTAAATACACCCCTTTCCTTTCTAAAAACAATAATCTACTCTTTCTAAATAATACTTTTATTTTTATAACAAGACAAATAAAAAAAAGAACTGGGTGTATTCCCCAGCTCTTTTTATTTTACTCTTCGATAAAAACTTCCAGATTAATGCTTTCGAGTTTCTTTGATGGAAGTTCTGAAAGCACAGAACTTATATCCTTAACAAAAAATTGAATTTTTGTTTCCGGATCGGTTTTCTTAAGACAGAATACCTTAACGTCCTTGTTGTTTTCATAAAGGTTAACAAGCGCATTTTCAACATCTGATGTAAAGTTTTCGCAAATCACAATGTTATCTGGTTCATTTGAATCTAGGCGTGTTGCTGTAAAAGCATAACATCCATCTGCTTCCGCAAGGAGTGTGAGCGAATATCTATTTGCAAGCCAATTACAAACTCTTTGCAAATCATTGTTTTCTTTTTCAAACTTATCCAACACTTGCTGGTTGTATTGATTAATAATATTCTTCACTTCATCAAGTGTAAGAATCGGATGAGATTCGTGAATTTCATTATCTTCTGGGTTCTGATTTTCGCTTTCTTCTGAAGATCGGAAGGGTGGCTCTTCCTCTTCTGTCCCAGCAGATTCCATCGGAACGTATTCATCGTTCTCTGTAATCTCATTATTCGTTTCGATGTTTTCTTCCTCCTGATGTTCGTTTTCTTCATCTGAGCCAACATAATGAACAAAATCGTTCTCATCAAGATAAAGTCTTGAATCTTCATTAACCTGCTCTCTTGTGGCAAATGAATCCCATGTCGTTAACTGATTAAAGTGAACCATTTGTCCTTCTGAATTTTTTACTGCGTCAACAATAGCTTGCTTCATTTTTAAAATGAAACCTCCTTCAAAATAAAATTAAAAAACATTTCTTAATCGGATTATAGCAAACATATTCTCCTTTTGTTCCAATATAGAAAAAACTGAAGTTTTTTGTTATTATATTTATGAAAGAGGTGAGATTCATGGTTCTTACTATACGTACAAAATATGATATCGGAGAGCGTGTTTTTTTACGTTCCAAGGCGGAAGACGGATTAATTATAGAAGATGCTTCTTTGAATGAAGAAATTGATTTTGAAACAGGAGAAAAATACTATCGAATCGTTTATTCTACACTTACAGGAGATGGACGAGAGAGAGATTATTACGAAGATGAATTAGTTTAAAAGAAAAGAGCGGTTATCCCGCTCCTTTTTTATATTACGTTCGCTTTTTTTAGTTCTTCTTTTGTAAACCCTTTAGGTTTCATTGCTTGTTTCATCTTTTTGATTTCGTCGTCTGAAATAGATGTTGGTATCCCTCCGGCAGTAAGAATAATTTTACATCCAGATGTTGTTCTAAGGACATCCCAAACATCCTCTGTAAGACGACATTTCACAAATACATAATCGGCCAAGTCTCCTCTTGATTTGTGAATCACCGTTTTCTCCGTTCTGTTTGCTTGCTTCCTTTTCACTTTAGATAGTTTCGGCGGAGGAACAAAAAAATCTTTGATTTCATGTTTTAAAAAATTACTTTTGATTATGTCTTGTACGTTCTTAACATATATCTGGCTATGATTAAATTGAGTTACAACCGTATACCATGCAAACTCTGTGCTTGTTTTAGACAAATCAACTGACGCTAACTTCTGTGAAATCCCCATAGAAAATTCCTTTCTTTCATAAAAAAGAGCCGTGTTATAGGCTCTTTTTTTGTTTGTCTGTTTTATTTTATCATTTTTTACATCCCAAATCCGCCCTGACCTTGTTTTGTTTTTGGTTTCTGTTGAACTTCGTATTGGTTGTTGAATTTAACCTTTCTTCCTTTTAAAAGTGTTGTGGTTCGGTTAAAGTCCCAAGAGGTTAATGGATCTGAATAAGAAGAGTCTGTATCATAGTTCTCCCCGTTTTGAATATCCTCTTCTGAGAATCCAGATTCCATAAGAAGTCTTTTGGAAAGGTCGAACAAATCTTGATTGCTTAATGTGGATTTATCATTATTCGCCGTTTCATTTTCTCCAGAAATCAAGTTATGAATCATCCCAGCCAAACTATTTGCTTTGTTAGAACCATCCAAGTCGTTGTGTAAACTGTCTTTTAAAATATCTGAAAATCCGTTTTTAGAATATCCACTATTAGATTCATCTGGACTTGAAAAGTCTATTGGTGTATATCCGGCTCGTCCATAATTATCAATAGAGCTTGAGTTAAAAAGTGGAGGGTTTCCATTTTCATCAACTTCTCCCCCGTCCAACCCGAATGAGTCTGTCGTTAAACCATTGGGATAGTTCGCACTTGGAATTGTGTTTTTATCTCCTCCAAAGAAGTCGTCTAAATTTCCTGTTCCGTTTTCCCCACCAGAAGAACTCATCCAATCAAAATCCGATCCGTTAAAACTTTCGGATTTTACATCATTTAGCAGATCGTTTACTTGTGAGCCAAGTCCTTTCCCTTTGGTCCAGTCAACTTGATTCTCTTTAGGGGCTGATTGCGAGCCACAGAAAGCATTTCCTAAAGAACCGCAAATATCTCCAGTTTTGTTTGCTCTCGCTATTGCATCTGACGAAAACGCGTTTTTCCCGTCGCTTGAACAATTAACATTAAACTTTGAACAAAGCTCTGCGTTTACCTCTTCTTTTGATTTTGTACCACAAGCGACACCATATTTTTTACAAGCGTCATCAGCGGAAACGTCTTGTGTTTTCCAGCCATTAAGGTTCTTACTTCCGGAAGATGTTCCATCCGACCACCCCCATTTATTGAGATTGTTGTCATTAATAAACCCGCTAGATCCGGAAAGTCCTGTGGAGCCTTGGTAAACGTCGGCATTAATTTGTGTAACAAGAGTTCCACTTACATTTTTGGTGTTTTTCCCTGTGCCTTTTAAAACCATCTCAGTATTAAATGTCATTGAGCCAGATTTCGCTCCACCTTCTTCTGTGTCAAAAGACGTATATCCGACCGTCGGTCTTGTTTTCACTCCGGGCATTGTCACGTTATAACAAACAGCTTTTACGTTGTCTCCAACTTCAGGATTCCCGTTGCTTGCTGCACAAACTGGAAAGCTTCGAATTCCAGAAAATTGGAATCCATATGAAACTCGTTTACCAATAGGGATTCCTCCCATCATACTTAATATTGTCGAACCAATAGCATCTGCGGATGTTGCTTCTGATGGAGATCTTTTTGATGTTTCTATTGGTGTTCCTCCACTGAGATCCCCTGCATGTCCCCAACCGATGCCTTTATACGTGCTATCGCTTGAGCCAACGCCAACACCAATGCCACTTGTTATGTCTGATGCATTAGAAGTTATTGGTGTAATGGATAATAAGAAAAATCCTGCTATTGTTACACTCAAAAATCGTTTTTGTTTTTTTGTTTTCAATAATTTCATTTTATCGCGCTGTTGCGCTCCCACCTTTCTAAAAAGGACGTTATCTTTTACTCTTTGAAAATTATAGCATTTCGCATGATTTCTCTCAATAAATATTTGGTATAATTGAAAAAAGCATTCTAATGATAAAGACGGGTGGTTAGATGTATATAAATAGTTCTAGCGAAAACAATTTAGCAAATTTTGTTTTCAATCTTTATAAATTGTTAAATGTTCCAAACGAAACAGATCGTAATCGAGAAGCTTCTGTTCTGACTCAACGGTTTTTTAGTGAAACAAAAATTTCTGTTCTTGAGGTGTTTGTTTTTATTGATAAACATTGTTCTTCTATGGATACAGTTTCAGAATTAATTAAAAAACTTTGTGTAACTCCAGAAGAATTAGAAGTGTTTTGTTCTCGGCGCTCTGATATTTGTGTGTTGTTTGATGAAAATTTACGTTCTGTTTTAAAAAAGAATAAAGACAAGCGTTATATTTGCACAGAAGATGTTTGTAACATTTTGTCTGCAAACCGACAGGTTGTTTTAGGATTGATGCGCAGTGAAAAACTTCCTGCTTATAAATTAAACAACCAGTATCGTGTTGATTATGACGATTTAATCTCTTTTATGGCAGGTAACCGTTACCGAAAAAAGCCTATAAAAAAGAATATTATCGCCGTTGATGAAAAAAAGACTCCGCGTCAAAACAATGTTGATAATGATGATGGGTCAGAGAATAAAAATAGTTCGTTTGTTATACTTAATAAGAACGATTCCGAGGAACAAGTTGAATCCAACCTTAGTATCGCGAATATGATTCAAGAGAAAAAAGAAAAGATTTCGATTGATATATAAAATAAGGGGGTGTCGGGATAGTGGAAGCTAATTTAAGTTCAAATTTGAAAACAGAACAACATTTATGCGATAAGCCAAAAGAACGAGGGGCTTTAAAGTATAAAAAACAAGAACAAATCCGTTTAAATAAAGAAGGTCTTGATGTGAATTCTCCGAACCAAAACATATTAAATATAGATCCTCCCGTTAAACGAAAACGTGGACGACCAAGAAAGAATAAAGATGTTCCGTTTATTGGTGAGGAAAAAGAAAAGCCCGTAAAAAGAAGAGGGCGTCCTCCGGCTTCCGTAAAAAAGCAAAAAGAATCTTCCCAAGGGTTAAGTTCTAATGAAAAAAAGGAAAGTGTAAAGAATATACTTTCCTCATTAAAAAAGATTGTTGTTCGTTTACAAAAAGAGCTCGCTGAGAAAGCAAAAGAAATTGAAGCTTTAGAGTCGCAGCTTAAGACGGTTAAAAAGAAGCCTTCAAAGCCAGATGTGATTAAAAACATGATTGTTAATCCAGATGGAAGTAAGGATTTTAATTTCGGCATTCGAAAGCCCGTTTTAAATTGTGAAGAGCTTCTGTCTGGAAATGCTTGGGAAAAACATTTAATTAACAAATGGGTTTACACATATAACGCTAGTGAAGGACGAAACATCTTTTACAAGCATATTATGGTCGATTCTCGGCTTCTCCAAGTAACTTATTCTGGGCTTGATCTTCTCGGTGATGGGGTTTGGATTTTATATAAAACTCGTCTTTATGAAAAAGGCGATGATTTTATGGTTGAGCCACAAGAGTATATGTTAAAATTTGGTTCTTTTGAATGTGAAGATTATCTTCAAGAGCTTCTGAATCACAAGTTTATTACAGAAGAAGAAAAACAATTGCTTTCAACAACATCTGGACGAGAAAAGTTAAAACAAGGTCTCCCGATGATGAATGAAGGTATGGTAGATTAAGAAAGGACGGTCCTCAAGGTTTTGAGGGAAAAATCATGAATGAAAGAGCATTAAGTAGAAAAGAATTAGATCAAACATTTAATATGTTCAAAAGCGTAAAGAACATTAATTACATCAGTTTCCTTGGAAATGTTGCCGCATCTTCAGTTTCGAAGCGTGGTGTAAATCCTAGCTTTGAATATATTGATGTTAATAAGCCCGGGCGATCTGGATATCAAACAATGCGTATGATGATTGAAATTCCAAGTCCTTTTAGAAAAGGGGCTCAAAACAAGGCATACAAAACAAGGATTCCAATTTTCACAACTGATCTCGCCGCAGAGGAAACAAAAGATATTTATAACAGCGGTAATTTTTTTGAATATGTGGTTGGTGTCGGACGCCTGCAAAACTATAAGGTTGTTTCAGATATTAAATACAACCCGGATTTTATGCATCTTCTTTACACCAGAATTGTTGACGGTTTGGGTTTGCCAAAAGAAATGGTTGGTGAAGTTGCTCGCTCCATTGGAATGTTGAATGGATATTACGAGAAAAACTATATTCCATTAACAACAATCTGGTCTAACAGTTTTCAAGATGCAAGCAGTTATGTTTCAAAACTTGAAGAAGCCGGTGAGCTTATACAATATAACGAGGTGTTTTTACAGGGGCTCGTTTATATGCCGCCAAGCATTCGAGTGATGGACAAGAAAGATTACATTCTTCATTTTAAAGTTCGGATAAAGAGAACGAACTCTCCTGCAAATCAAAACGTTCCATTACTTTTCCGTGCTGACTATGATTATATTAACGTTATTGCTTTTGGAGAAAAAGCCCTTGAATGGTTTGATAAGTTGAAACAGGGACACCCCGTTCGCGTGCGGGGACGACTGGAAAGTTCTAAGTATCGAAAAGCGAAAAAGTTAAGTGATCGTGAAAAAATTATTGTTGCTGAGAAGCTGGGTATCAAAAAGAATGATGAGATTATTCGAGACATCACAGATTTTTTCATAAACAATAGCGTTCCAATTGAATTTCCAACATTTAATGTGTGGGCGGACGAGATAGAGACTGGGCTTGAAGAGATTATGTGTGATCCGGTTCCAGAAAATGTTCAAAAGTTTTTGGACTCAACATCCGAATAATCCGGCAAATAAAAATTAAAGTTAATCTTTTTTGCAAAAATAAAAGCTGTTTTTGTTATATATTAATTCTGAGAACAAATTTTTATTTTCGGAGGTGACAAAAATGGCTTTTATATTTTGTGTCGTTTGTTTTAGTGTTTCGATGTTTTATGTTGCAAAATATGTTCGCGCAATTAATTCTGAATCTCCAGATGGCACTGTTTCATGCCATGACATGAAATTATATCGTTTGATTATACAGTCTTCCGTGATATTTTCTTTAATTGCATTAAACATATAAACATAAACTCGTAGAATGCGGTTAATGTTATGGAATATTTAACAAATGAAGAATATGATTTTTTAGAATGGATCTGTCAAGAGACTGACCTTTCTATTTGGATGATTATAAATGAATATAAAAACCATAAAAAGCTAGACTGTGCATTAATGCTATTTTCTTTATTTGATAAAGGATATCTAAAGGGTGTTGATTTTCGCGGAGGTGTAAAAAAAGAACAGGGCTCTGTAAGGGTTCCGGCTTTAACAAAAGATTTATTTAAATCTGTTTGCCCAAGAGATAAATATAACGCTCTCTTAAAGAAATGGGAAAAACACGAAAAACATCTTCAAACAAGAAACGACAATTTTGTTCCTATTAGCGAAGTCGGTGTTATTTTAAACCAGTTTGGTTATGATGTTGTAAAAGAGGACGATTTTTCTCTGGAAGCCCGACAAGGGTTCTGTCGTTTTTTTGTATATGCTGCTCCGTTAAGCTGGTTTATTCGTTATGAACACTTAGATCAAATCATAAAAAAAACTCACTCAATACTTCTTGTTGTGAAAAATGAAATGATTAAAACGAAAGCTATTGTAGCTATTGAGCATTGGATACGAGAAAGATATATTAGGCTTCCTCTTTTTTTAGAAGATGGAAATGCTTATTCTGTTATAACTATGGATGAATTAAAAAGATCTCCAACATTCCCTAAAATATTGCCACAAAATAGCAATAGGTATAGTTGATAATCGCGCGGATTACTTTTGGTAATTCGCGCTTTTTGGTACAATTATTGAAAACAAACAAAGGGGTTGAATCTCATGGGTTTAGGCGAAGAAAATATTCGTCTTCGTATGCGTCTTAACGCATTAAAAGAGCAAAATGATAGATTGATTGGCACCGTTAAGGTTTTGGAAGCCACAAATGAACAGCTTACTTTAAAAAATGAATCTCTTGAAAAATTATATAAAGAATTTAAAGACGCATTTGAAGATGTGTTTATTCGTAATGTAAGTGATTCTTGGGCAAAAGTGGATGAAGATACAAAATCGAAAATGAAAACCCAAGACAAAATTTATTTTTTTAATCGCGAAGTCAATAACACCAAAATTGCAATACGAGATTATTTGCTTGAAAAAATAAAGGTTGTAGAAAAAGAAAAAGACGATATTATCGCAAATCTTGAAAAAAAAGTTGCAGAATTAGAAAAAGAAATTAGCGCAAGGGAAAACAGAAAATATACAAGGGATGAAGAACCACAAGCTCAAGACATCGAAAGTCCTTCAGACGCTTGGGTCGGAAAGCAAAAAGAGGATAATGAAGAAAGCCCCGACAATGCTAAAAAGAGAGAGGCTCAAAAAAAGGCTTTTACGACTAAAGGCGGAAGTGCTTTTAATTTTATGCGTCCGAATGATTTCGATAAAACTGCTCCACCAACAGATAATTTTGAACCAGTTAATGAGGAGCCAAAAATACATTTAGAGTATACGCCTGTTACATTTAAAGAAATTTCATCTGATAAGGCTATAACAGAGAATAAAAAATACATTCCTGTAATTGAAAAATTAGATGTCATGACAAAAGATGAACAGGTAGCTCTCTTAACACCAATTGTCTCAAAAATCAATGAGGTTATTCCACAGGATAAACAACCCGTTATATTTAACCTTTTAAAAATTGTTGGTGAAACAGGACTCTTCACAACAAAAGATCTGGAAGAAGAAATTCAATCGCGTCTTAATAATGAGCGGTTCGCTAAAGAACATGCGATTTTAGAGCGTATAATTGGAAAAAACCCAACGGTCACATTAAGAAACCATTTAGATTTGGGTTGTAATGCTGGTTTGTTTGAAAAACTCGAAACACCTGTCGCGGGAGGAAAAGGACGACCTTCAATTCCATATGTCATCTCTGAAAACGGAAACTGGATGTACGCTCAAATTACGAAAGATGATCCCGTAAAAAGCCTTTACCTTTCTATGGCAAAAGAGCAAAAATCATCCGAACATGCAACTAACATTAAAAAGGTTCTCGATATACTTGAAAAGAACCAATATGTCTGCACCCAAGAAGATAAGATAGATCTTCCAGATGGAAGAAGTTCTATTTGTGATATTCTTGCCCAGAAAAAAGGTCAACAATTCCGGATCGAAGTTGAAGACGGTAATTATCCAAGAGAATCTTACTTTGAAAAATATGAAAAGATATTGCGCGTTGGAAACTGGTTGATTTTCATTTCGCCAAATGTTGAAACGCGGGATAAAATAAAAATGTACTTCTTGGATTTCTTGAATGAAAGAATATATAATGGAAGAGATGGGTTTGTTCAAGCAGGTAAAAAATACATTTTCTTGTCTATTGCCGATCTTCAAAACAACCCGGACATTATTTATACTTCAATGATGTATGAAAATTAAAAAGGGGGAATCAAACAAATTATGGATGCAATAAAAGATTTATTGTATTTTATCTATGTTATCCATCAAAATGCATTCGTTTCGCTTTATTACTTTGTAATAACGAACGTTGCCTTTGTCCTCCTCTTATTCTGTATGTTATATGTTTTCAATGTAAAAAACACTATTGCGGAACGAGAAACCATACGTCCAATTCGAAGACATATGGGACAGGCTCCGTATCGCCCCTCTCAGCAAAAATGGGGTGGGCTTGACGAAGACATAGTTCTTATGACACTCAGTAAAGAGAGATCTAAACTGATTGGATTTTACATAGCTATTCTAGTTTCAGCTTTAATTTGCTTCTTCTTTGCAACAAAAGTTGTTCTCTATATGCTAACGGCCATGTGGATTGTTGGTGCCCTATCTGTAAAACTTCTTGAGGGAGATCAAAAGGAAATGGCAGATAAGATTGAGAACTACGCTTTAGGTTACTGCCTCATCTTGATTGTTATAAAAATCATGATTGGTCTTGTTGTTGGGACTCCAATATCCGAATGGAGTCGTTCTCTTGGCGTTGCACTTCCTGCCGCCGCATCAGGAACTATCTCTGGATACCTTCCGATGATGTTCATGATTCTCACGCTAGGTTATCCTTTGGCTTATTTCCGAGTTGTTGCTCAACGGTACTCTATTGCAAAAGACAACAAAAACGTGGGTCAGCGTCGTGGAGAAATCATGCGTACAGCAAATCAAGATATGCTCCACCAACATCAAGAAGATATGTACAAAAATCAATATAATCGTTGGTAAAACAAAAGACGGGATTTACACCCGTCTTTTTTTATTAAAATTTTACTGTTTCCCTTACGTTTTATGTTTTTAGATAACAAATTATACAGAATTAAAAAAAGCGGCAAATGCCGCCCCTTTTAATTAATTTTCATTAACCCTTCGCGTTAGAGATCTGGCTTGCCGCACCATTGAGTTTTTCAACGATTGTGTTCTTAAGCATAAGAACGGCTCCAATAACAGCGATAGATACCAGCGCGATAATAAGCCCGTACTCAAGAATGCCCTGCGCCTTATTATCAGTCTTAACATGGTTTCTTGCGGAATGCTCAAACTCAACAGCATAAGCCTGAGCCATCTTCATGCCCGCATAGGCTCTAACTCCAGCCTCGTTATACAAATTCTTTACTTTCTTAAACATAGTGTTATTTCCCAACTGTGACTGTTGGAGAACCTCCTTTTGTTTTAAAAATTCCTTTTCTTTTTTTGCTATCCCTTTGTCACAAGAAGAGATTCGCTTTTGAAAACAATTACATATTGAGTATATCAATCTGTTGTACCGAAATCAACATTTTCTCTTAATGTTAGTTCATGAAGCTCGGTATAGCAGGACCCACAATAAGAATGATAACTGCCGGGAAAATGAAGAACAACACTGGGAGAAGAACAAGCGATGCTGCTCTAGCCGCTCGCTGCTTAACCATTTCAAACGTATCATTGCGAAGTGTATCAGCAAGAACCTTTAAACTGTCTGAAATAGGTGTTCCGAGTCTATCCGCCATAGAAATGTTCTTGTAAACCTGCATCACATTTTTACTGTCTATGCGTTTCGTCATATCAAGAATGGCTTCTGGAATTGTTGAGCCTCGATGCAGGTCGCTGTCCACACGTCTAAACTCGTCAATAAGAAGTCCTTCTTTTTGTGCACATACCGTACTAATTGCTCGACCAACGGTAAGTCCTGAAGATAGACAGACAGATATAAGATCGAGAATGTTAGGGAGCTCAAGATCTGCTTGCTTTCCTCTCTTAGCTATAAGTGGATTTATCCATCCTGCTTCTGGCAAGATCAATCCAACAGCCGCAAAAGCAAAAGCTATGAAGAATGGCATATCTAGCAGTAAACAAAAAACTAAACCAAATAGAATCATGAGTAACGCATACGCAAACTTCATGTTATAAAGCTCAATCGGTTTAATCCCATAAGGACTGCCGGCAAGTTTGATTTTTGCGGCAAGTCGCTCAAGCTCTTCGGGCTTAACCTTTCTGTTTGTGTAAGGAATAAGTTTTTGTGCGATTGGAAGAAGGAACTTACTAAAGAGAGCATTTCCTTCCACCTTTGTATTTTCAAACTCTTCCTGTGTTGTAATCCTATTCCGCAAGAAATTGAGGTTTTCTGGATAGAAAGACATCCAGATAAACATAATTGCTGTTGCGAAACAAATACATAACACAATATTGATAAAGTCGATATCTGTCATGATTGATTAACCCCTTTCCGTTTATTGCCCAACGATATCCGACGAATCGGTGATTTTTCTAGCAACAAAGAATCCAATAAGATCAAGAACAAATGCAAAACCAACAGCAATTTTCCCAAGCGTAAGTTCAAGGAAGTCATTAATATATGCTGGCATAAACGTTTCAAGACCTGCGAAGATAAACAAAGGCATCGCGGCTAGAACAATTGCTGTTATCTTTCCTGTTGCAACCATAGATGCGGCAGACTTTTTCTGCCCTTCGCGAACTCGGATAACCTCGATAGCTGTTTCAAGAGTCTGAATCGCAACATTAGGGGAAGCATGTCTTGCGATAATAATTCCCGTGATAAAGAGTTCTGTATCTGAACTTGGGTTTCTTTTGTAAAAACCTCTAAGGGCAGATTCCATAGAGCCGCCTGTATTGATATCGTTGTAGACTCTTTGGAACTCTTTGCGCATTGGATACTCTGCCGTTTCCGCAAGAAGTCTAAACCCCTGTAATGGGGTCTGCCCAGAACGCATAACGCTTAACAATTCTCGAAGCGCATCCGGAAATTGTTCCTCAAAGTTTTTTCTACGCTTTACCTTTAGGAATTCGATATAGATTTCTGGAAGGAATAAAAAGCCCGCCGCAAAAAGAATCCCAAAGAAGATAGCATCTAAAACAAGCATCAAAAGAAAGGAAAATACCGCTCCAAGAATTCCGAACATGACGAGTTTTTCATATGTCATCTTGTCGTTCATGTTTTCAAGTTCTTCGGTAATCTTTGTTTTACGTTTTGATTTCGGAGCATTTGCTTCTTCTGCTCCAGCTATCTTTGAACGCAAGTATTTATCTCTGGCAATCTCGTTCTTATAGTAATACCATCCTACAAAAACTAAGATTGTCAGAGCAACAAGAAATCCTGTAAACCCTGATGAAAACAACATAGTTATTCCTCCATTAGTTTGAACAATTCGCAATATCGTCTCTATTATTATATCAAAGCCCTTTGTATCTGTTTAGACTTTTGGTTCAGGCTTTACTTTTGGCTCATCAAGTGTTGTTACGTCAAAATCAAAGTCTTCCACAAGCTCATCTATAAAGGTTGGCAAGTTGCCTGTTGGACAAATTTCATGCTTATCCGACCCCTTGAATTTTGAATCAAAAAGAGGCACAAGACGATAATCTCCATCTTCTGAGAAGCCATTTAAAACTTCCACAATTTCAAGAGTTTTTCTTGCCTTTTTCCCATCAATTCGAACGCGCCCAATCTGCACAATAATATCTACTGCTGATGCAATCTGGGGGCGAATAGCGGAAAGAGGCATATCCCCTCCGCCGGACATACACATATATTCCAAGCGAGACAGAAAATCTCTTGGTGAGTTTGCGTGTCCCGTGGTCATAGAGCCATCGTGTCCAGTATTCATTGCCTGTAACATATCGAGTGCTTCTGCGCCACGACACTCACCAACAACAATTCGATCGGGACGTTGACGAAGGGCTGTTTTTACAAGATCTCGAATAGTTATCGCACCAGAACCTTCCGAGTTTGCGGGACGGGCTTCTTCAGAAAGAATATGATCGCCAACAAGTTTTAACTCAGCCGTATCTTCAATGGTGATGATACGTTCATTGGGGGGAATACAGTTTGATAAAACGTTAAGAAGGGTCGTTTTCCCTGAACCTGTACCTCCAGAAACACAGATGTTTTTTCTCGCACGAACGCAAAGCTCTAGAAAGTCGAAAATTTCTCTTGATGCTGAACCAAAACGGATAAGATCTTCTGGTGTCCATTTTTTTGTTGGAAACTTACGGATTGTAATATACAGATCTCCGTTAAGGGAAACTGGAGATATAACCGCATTCAAACGAAAACCTTGCGGCAATCGCGCATCAACGATTGGTGTTTGCTCATCGACTTTTCTTCCAATCGGTGCAATGATTCGATCTAGAATACGTTTTATGTGAGCATAATCCTTAAATCGAATTGATGAACGCTTTAATTCTCCTGCTTCTTCTATATATATTTTTTCCGCATTAATGACCATAATCTCTGTAACCTGCTCATTCTTAAGCAAGGGCTCTAACGGTCCAAAGCCAACCAGCTCATTCCAAATATTTTGTTGGAGTTGGAAGTTTGCACTTGAAGGCAAAGTAAGCATCTTATATCTATCCATATAAGATTTAATGCCTTTTTTTATTGATGTTTCAATTGCATTTTTATTGTTAAATTCTGTCGGATCTTTAAAAATATCCGTTCTGTTTTGAGTGTCCTCTCTAACAAAACGCTCCGCATACTCCTGAATCTCAATTATTTTTTCAGGGGATATTCCCGTTATTTTAGATTCAAAAGTTTGTATCGTTGATATGTTGGATTCTTCCTTTTCCTCTAAAACGGATATTGGAAGTTTTCGCTGTTGCACCGCCTGATTCTTAAAAAACTCACTAAAAATGCCTTCAGACATATAAATAATACCTCCAAACAATTTCATGTTATCTATAAAAATTATAACAAAAAGGGGAGGTCTCCCTCCCCTCATTTTTACTGATTGGGCTTTCTACGTTTGAATTTGCTCGGACGTTCTTCCTTATCCTTCTTCAGCTTCTTTTCCTTTTTTTCTCCACCACCAAAGAGTCTAGCGAAGAACCCCTTTTTCTTCGGAGGTTCTGCTACAACAGGAATATCTTCCACTTCTGGTTCCGGAGCCTCATCTGACACTTCGTTTACCTCATGAATATTGGTGATGCTTTTTTCTTCAACAACTTCTTCTGTTGGAGAAATTTCATCCATCTCTTGAGGTTCTTGCATCTGAGGTTCTGAATTAATCGAACCGGAATCTTCTTGTATAGAAGTGTTGTTTTCCTCTTGAAGATCCTCCTGATATGGAATCTCCTCTAATACCTCTCTTGTTTCGGTTACGACAACGGGAATTGTTTCCTCATTTGAAACATTATCTTCTTTTTGTGCCTTTCTAGATCGGAATGCCTTTTTAGTCTCTTCTTTTTCCTTTGACTTTTTGCTTCCTCCAAAAAGTCCGCCCAGAAGTCCGCCTTTCTTTTCGTTTTTAGCCTTGTTCTTGGCAATAGACTTCTTGTTATCAGCAACGATAATGTCATTATCGTTAAGCATCGGGTTAATCATAACCGCAATTGAACGAATCGCCTGTGTGATTGGATGCTCCGGGTTGCTTAATGCAATTGGAATTCCATTATCCAAAGAAAGTCTTACGTCATCTCCAATAAACGGAATATTCCCAACCGGTGCAGAAATCCCCTCGCTGTTATTTTCCATAACAGCATAGACCTGCTTTACGCCAAAGTTCTCGTTGTTTTCGACAATCTTATTCAGAATAATTTTTACTTCATCCTGCTTGAAATCAAACATGCTGACAAAGAACTTTGCAAGAATTCGCGTGTTTCGAATACTTACGGTATCCATTGGCATAATGTAATAGATTTCGTCTGTACTGTAAAGAGCTTCAAGCATTGGAGACTTGGCAATGTCCGTTGACAAATCAACGATAATGACATCGTACATCTCTTTAAGTGTTTCAAAGAGAAGCGTGGTAAATCCGTTTTTAATCTTTTCAATTTCCAGCGGAACTGGAATTCCAAGAAGAATGTCAAGACCGGTATTAGGCTCTTTTACCATATACCGAGAAATAATCGGTCGAAGTGTTTCATGGCTAATCTTATATGGATTTACCGGATTCCCCTTGTCATAGTAAGTCAAAAGCTCGTTGGCCAAGACGGCAAGGTTTTTATCCGTCTTAAGATCAAATGCCATATCAATGCTTTGGCAAGAAAGATTATATTCAACAAGCGCAACACGATAACTGTTTGGATTATCCATATTGCTGTACTTTGAGAGGATAGAGGCAATGTTGGTCGCAAACATTGTCGTTCCCGCCCCACCTGTTGCGGAATAAACACCAATCACTTTAGGAAGTGCTGGGGCGACAGCAACCTGTTCATTAATAGACTGCATCATTGTCTGTTCGCGAATTACTGGAGCCGGAGCTGTTGGAGCAATTGGTTCTGTTGTTTGAACTGTCTGAGATTCCGTTTGCACTTCCGGTTCTGGGAAATGAATTTCATTAATGTTTAACTCTGGCATCCCAAGGCGTTTCCGCTTTTCATTTGTAATATCGAAAAATGCATACCGAAGTCGATTTACAAGAGTTCTTGTATCAACACCGAATGTTGGATGATTAATTTCTTCAACAAAGAGATTTAACCCAATTGCGCGGAGCTGACTCTCCATTTGAAAGTTCGGGACAATTGTTACCATTCGAAGATCTTTGAATATCTCTTTGTAAGGGGTCCCCTTATCATCCACCTCTTCATTGATCATAGCCCAAAGCTCAGCCGGGGACTGAAGGTTCATCTTGTGATGTGCCAAGATAATATCTGCTTTGGTCGCTTCAATCGCATAAAGCATGCTTGTATTTCCCGTGGGGATATATTTCACAACATCAATATCTGAATATGGCGAAACGTCTTCCTTAACCTTTTCAAAGAAGTCTTTAGAGCCACCAACCACAACAACTCTCATAGGACGACTAAACGGAGTTTCAATTGGCTCATCACCTCTTGCTTCCAGCATCCTTTTAACTTCTGTTTCAAGAATTTCCGCAACGTCTTCATCAAGCTGTTCGGCAATGTCCTTTTCGTGGATAATTGGCACAACTTCGTTTTTTAACGAAGTTGTTTCCTCAGTTCTTTCATTTTGTTCCGTTGGATTGATATTGAGCTTCTTTGTGTTTGCATTACTTGCAAAAAGGCTAAAATCAATTTTGTTCTTTTCGGACATGATCCTTTTCCTTTCCTTTAAAGCCTATTACTTTGTTGGTGCGCATGCAAAATTGTATCGATCACAGAGAGACTTGTTAATGATACCTGTCGTTCTTGAAGTCTTCGGGTTTCCGGGGTTCAGTGCATATGTAATATCGCCGACAGCATATGCATGCTTAACAATTTCAATTTGATCAAGCGTCAACAAAAGTGTAACTGATGTGACATTGTTCCCGTCCTTTGAAATGTCAAAAACCTCAACTCCCTGTAAGAGAGTTTTTGTGATTGGCGAACGAGTCTCCATGTCTTCCTTCTTGAGCGTTGCAATAATATCAACAAAATCGCCCTTGCTTACACGTCCCCCGGCAATATGGGCGTTATCTGTTGAGAAGGAAACCGCTCTAAGGCTATCGTCTGGGATCGCCAAGGCAAGCCCAGAGCTTCCTGTCTCGTCAAATTGCTTTGACACCATCGGCTGAATAAAAGACTGTCCTGCGTAAATTCGTCCCGTTGCATAGCCCCCAACAACCAGTGCCGGATCTTCCAGCATAGATTCATTTCGCCCAAGCGCAGGAATCTGCTCTACCTTTACCATCGCATCTGTAATTTGTGTGCGCGGCTCAATGTTTGTTGTTGCAACAACCACCGGAACAAGGTTTTCCGTTTTGTCCAGCGCCGTAAAAACACCAAAGCCAGCCACACAGGCGAGTCCAACGCCACACGCTAAGAACATTTTGCTGCTGTCATGTACACTCATTTAATACTCACACACGCAGGGGATGTGTGAGCGTTTCACCTCACTTTTAAAGTCTCTGCCCTGCTAGTTAAAATTTCTTCTTTTTTGTTGGCTTTAATTATATCTTGTCCAACAAACTAAATATATTATATCAACTTTGAAGTATAAAAAAGAAGTCCTTGAATTCCCTCAAATATGTCTTCATAGCTCGACTCTTATTTTAGAGCCTATGCGGGGTGTAATATTTTCGTTTCCTAAATAAGAGATCTCATATACAGATTTTGACCTTCTAAAGAATGAACAATAGAGGGACCATTCTTTTAGATTTTTCTTATAGTCTGTAACAATCCCGTTTTCGTCCACAAATATTGCGGTTATAGGAAATCTCATAAAAAACATGTGTATGGCATTACAAGGTGTAATGTGCAAAGCTTTCTGAGGGGAATATTTTTTCTTAAACATTAATCCAATAAGCCTTGTAATAAAGTCATCCGCCTTTTCCACAACAAAAGGTTTTCCATCAACAACTATCTTTTCATCCATAAATCGCCTTTCTTCAATGTTATAATTTACATAAGAAATTATAACAAAGGTTGGGTTTATATGATTAACGATTTTCGAAAATGGAGTAAATCTCCCCAACATTCTTTAATCTTATCTTTAGTGTTGCTAAACTTATGTGTTATTAGTGCTATATATAAATCTGGCGGTGTTTATTTTGTTCAATTTCTAACAATTAATTTTTGCTTGTACTGTTCCTTCAAAGGATACGAAAGATACATTAATTATATTTCAAATGAACCCCATGTTCGATATCGAATCGTTCAAAAGAAATTCTTTTTAGAGTTTTTCTTCATTTTCACAACCATTTTCAGTGTTGCTTTTGCCATTTATTTCGATGTTAAAAACTTAATTTTCGTCAATACCTTTCCACATTGAAGAATAAAAAAGAAGGGCTGTCTAATCTGGACAGTCCTCCTTTTTTTTAGGCTTCTGTTTTTGGTTCTTCTTCGTTTGTTTTTGAAATATCCTTTTTTCTTTCTTTTTCCATTCGCTTAATATCTTCATCCATTTGTTTAATTTCGTTAATAAGATCCTCGTCTATGGCTGAGGTCGCAAACGTGATCTTACCAAGCTCATATATCTTTTTCTCTCTCTGGTTTTTTGTTTTCCGAATCATGATTTCGGCTGTCAATGCTTCTCCCGCGTTATCTAGACTTTTGGTTAAGCTTTCTGTCGCCAAATCAGAAATTGCAAAGAGTGTTGAAAAAGCATCTTCCAATATATTTGATGTGTATTTAGGCATTTCTTATATCCTCCATGAGAACATCTCTTTGTTCAATCAGTTCGTGAACACGCGAAACGAGATCGACAGGAAGTTCAATTGATTCCCCCGCCTCAATTTGCATAATAATATGCCGTCCGATTTCCTTTGCAACGGTTGAGTTTAGTTCTGATTTAACCTTAAGAAGATCCTTTTCCAACGCTGCTCGATTTAAAAGTTTGCTGGTTTTATTGCCCAAAAAGGAAAGCCCTTGTTGCATCTTGGCTCTTCCAAACTCTTTAAATGTCGGCATCTGTCCGGAGCCATGAGTGTCCCCCGACGAATTGTCCTGTATTGCTGTATTTTCAATTGTAGTCATTGTAAAAACCTCTTTCTTAAATGTTTTGATGTACCTTTTCTTATTTTATCATTGCGGAATACAAAAAGCCAAAGGAAACCTTTGGCTTTATTTTTTACAAAAAACTTATATCTTCTTCTTCTTCAATGTCTGTTAAGGAATCGACCTTTACATTTTTTCGCTCCGGCTCATTAGCAAAAACGCTTCCAATTGCGCTGAAAGAGGCGAAGTCAATTTTATTCCCCATCTCTTTCTGCTTCATCGCTTCTTGCTCTTCCAACGCCTTCGTCCGCAATGACGCGAGCTTCTCTGTTGGCGCCTTAAGACCTGTAAGCATGCAATACGCCGTCAATTTGTCTTTTCGATTTGATTCTTGCCGGCTGTCATAAGCGTAAATTCCTTGATATGGACTTACAGATCCGCACTGATCGCGAAGTTTAAGAAGACTCGTGTTAAGAAGTTTGTAATTATCGCGATTGGATAAAAATTTATCTGGAGCCTCGATAATTGTTGTAATTATGGTTGCCGTTTTTGGATCAAAGTCCACGAAATAGTTCTTATCTGTCCAAGCTTCCATAATTGCATCGCGCAAAACATTTTCGTTGTTAATATCCGATGCGTTAAGCGTTACTTTCACAAGTGTCATCATGCCTGAAACATATAAGGTCTTCTTATAATCTGTTTCATCAAAAGTAGTATATGACGACGTTTTATTTGCTGAAACATTAAATTGAGAAAAAACTTTCCCAAGGCTTTGATTAACACTTGACCAGTCAAAGTTATTTGTGGAATCCATCTTTTCTCGAATCTTATTGTTTTCAATAAGGATATATGGAACCTTGTAACTCTCGATTATCTTTAAAATATTTAAGCATGAATTGAAGGCGTTAACCTGCACCTCCACCCCTTCTGTGTCATCGGGAAGAGTGAGGAGCAACATGACCTTTTTCTCCTTGGCTAATAGCGCTTGAATCAGAACCGGTATGCCGCCGCTTCCAGTTCCGCCACCAAGTCCCGCGCAGAGAATAATATAATCAGATTCGTTTCCGACTTTCTCTATCTTTTCCATCACCTCATCGAGGTGTTCAAGCATGGCTTTTTTCCCAAGAGCAGGCGTCTTTCCTGCTCCGCCTTTAGTTCCGTTTGCCTCAATGTTAATCATATTGTTTTTATTAACATTGATAAGGTTGTTCATATCCTTCTGGGTCGTGTTAATAGCAATCGCTTTGTTTTTATGTCCTGCAAATGAATCCACGATTTTATTGCCACACTGACCGACACCAACATATAAAAAATCAAGCATTGTCGCGCACCTCTTTTAGCTTGGAAATAATTGATGATTTTAATGACTTGTTTGTTTCTAGGTGTTTTAAAACGGACACCCCGCTTTTTGTAACATAATAATGCCACGTATGATCTTTCTTTTTTCGACCAAGAAGATCAATAGCAAGAAGTTTTGCTATTGCAACCTTCACATTAAATGATGTCGCAATCCCTTTTGTTGTCATAGAAATCAATCTTTCTGAATTTACTGGAGATAGCATTTCTATCACTTTCGGATCATTGGAAAGCTTGTTTATCTCATCTTGTTTTTTGTTCAAAAAAAACAGAATCGCCCAATCTGTATCTGTTAATCCTTCTGCCACATGTTTAATACAGGATTCGCAAAACATTACTTCACTTCCTTTCGTTCCTTTTGAAATTATAACAAAAGAAAAACAGTCTTTCTTGAATTTTGAAAGACTGTTTTCTCGTTAGTTGGATTCGGACTGAGAGGCTTTGTTCATCTTCTTTGCTTCAGCCTCTAACATGTTGCCGATTTTCCATCCCCCACCGACTTTCTGTCCTTGGAACACAAAAAGATGGGAAAAATCAGCCGCCGGGTTTGAACCAATCTGCTCGGTCGTTTCAACTCTTGTTGTCCCGATAATTGAGTTTCCTTTTTGAGAAACAATTTTTGACTCGACTTTATTTACTTTTGTTTTATAGTTCCTAGCTTTCGTCTGCTTCATTTTTGCTTGCTGATTAACAATAAGTTGGTGCGCAGAGCTTACCGTTGTCTTTGCTGTGCCTTGAACATCATAGACGGCAGACCGCTCTATAAAATTACCGACATTGCTTTTATACATTTCTTCGTCGTTCTGGGTGAATAAGCCAAGAAGAAGTATCAACAATAAAATAATTATTCCGCCGAAAATAATCTTCCGTCTTTGCGCGGGTGTAAGATCCTTCCATTTTAGGTTTTTGAGATCTTTTAAGTTCATACCTTTTAATTTAGAAAGAAGACCTTGTTTTTTCGGTTGTGTACGACCAAATCTAATATTATCTGCCATTATTAAGATTCCTTTCTGATTTGATGCAGAGCGACTCTGCCACTTTAGACATATTATAACATTTAATCGGTTGAGAAACGGTGTTTGGAAAATCTTTTTGGACATTTTCTTTTGGTATAATTCAAAAGAACATTTTCTTTTGAAAAGGAGTCTCTCAATGAATAGAAAAATCAATGTGAAACATAAAATCGCCTCAATGATTATAACAACATTTGTCGGATTTTCTTTGTTTAGTTCCGTTTTGAATGCCGCTCCGGTTGAGCCGCATACCGGAAGCATCACAAAAGAATCCACTGCTGATACTGCAAAAAAAGAATATGCTTTAGTTAATGATGCTTCCAACACTTTTTCAATCGAACAATCGAAAGCACTTGAAAGCAAACTAACAAGCATTCAAAAACAAACAAAAAATGATTCTTCGGAAGTAAAGATTTATTCCTTCATATATAAAGACGGTAAATCCGTTGACGAAGTTGCAAATGGATTAATTTCTTCTTATTCCGGCGACAAGTCTGTTTCTCCGGTCATCTTTATATTCAATAAAGAAAATCAAGATTATTGTTTTGTTATTGATGAACATGTTTCGCCTTTTGTCGCCAAGGGATACCTTGAATGGTTAATTGGTCAGTCTCTTCTCCCAAATAAAAACTTTGATGCAAAAACTCTTGAAAACACGATCCTTCGCTTTAATACGACTATTGTTAGCGCTTATGTAACAAACGCGTCCGGTCAGGATCAAATATCTTTTTCTGGCGTCAATGTGCAAAATAAACATTTTAAGAATGTCGATTTTAACAAGAAGGAATCTAAACTTAATCAAAAGAAGCAGATTGATAACGGAAACCCCGAAAATGAAGAAGGGAAAAATAATAATGATGTTTACATTTTAGGCGGGATAATTCTTGCCATAATTACTGGAGCTATTATATTATTTTCTAAGAGAAAGAAAGTTTCATAAGGATGGTGATTTATAATGCCTGAAGAAAATTTTAACGATAAAGTAAAAAAAATTACAGTTATAGGCGCTATCATTGCTGTTTGTTGCCTTATTGTCGTTTTAACGGGGGATAGCGATAGAAAAAGCGTTTTTGAAGACAACTCACATTTAAATACAAGAGAAGTGGATTCTAAAAATCCTGTTCTTTTAAGTGAAGTTAGCGATCAAATGCCTCCAATGTCAACATATACTTACTTAACAGAGGATTATCGCGCCATAGGGGAGCTTGTTACCGAAGGAAGAATTATTGAAAACTATAGAAGAACCTTCACAAATACTTTGCGTCAAGATTATGATATCAATGAGGCTTATGCTGATTTTCAAACAGATTTTGAGCGATATGCCAGAGATATTCGAAACACAATCGCAAAAATAGAGGCTATGCGTCCCGAGCAATCTGACGGGCGTTTACAACAACGAGAGACCTTAGAGAAAATGAATCGTTTATATGACACGGTTAGTCGGTATAACACTCAAAATAACTTGAAACAAACAATTAAGTTTTTGAATGAATGTCGTGCTGATTTGCAACGTCTCCAACAGCAACAAAAACTTCCGTATTGATTTAAAGAGAGGTAAAAATGCCTCTCTTTTCGTTTTTCTCATTCAATAAAATTTTGTTACAATATTAATTGTAAACCTGATATTTCAAAGAAAGGGATTTTTAATATGAATAGAAAGGTATCTATCCCGCTCGCGGTCGCTGGTATTACTGCACTTACTCTTGGCGGCGCGGCACAGTTTACTTCCGCTGATGGTGTCACCGTTCTCTCTGGAAAAGAGAATGCAGTTTCAGAAAAGGACAAGGATATTGCTCAGCCAATCATGCATAAGGCGGATTCAACAGAAACACAGATCGTGCATCATGTGTTGGTTGAAGGAAATCAAAACATCAATACAGAGGACATTTTAAAGTTAATCACTCATACAAAAGAAAATGAAGTGTATTCAAAAGAAAATGTCAAAGAAGATTTGAAGTCTATCTTAGCCTCTGGAATAGTTCAAGATGTTCAAGCACAATCCGTTCAAAATAACGGTGAATTTTATGTTGTTTTTCAGGTAAAAGAACTTTCTGAGGTAAAGTCTGTCTCTGTATCAGGAAACACTCTTGTTCCAACGGATAAAATTAAAGAAAGCCTTCTTACAAAAGAGGGAGAGTTTTTTAACAAGGAACATGTTGATCATGATGTAGACACTATAAAAGAGCTTTATCGAGATGCCGGATATGTTGCAGTTGTTTCAGATGTTAACAACAAAGATGGAAATGTAACATTTACTATTTCTGAAGCCCGTATTGAAGCTGTTAATTATCGTGGAAATACAAAAACAAAGAACTGGGTTATTGATAAAACAGTTAACAAGGTAATTAAGGTCGGCGATTTCTTAACAACAGATGCTTTGCAAAAGCTTTATACCAAGCTGATGCAGACCGGATATTTCAACCCTGTTGACGGAGTAAAAATTTCGGCTGATGAGGGCTCAGAGCCAGATCACATCATCTTAAATATTGATTTTGTTGAAGGAAAAACTGGTGAATGGCGACTTGGCGCTGGCTATAGCGACCATTATAAGGGGCAGGTTGTTGGAGGGCTGACCGAAACAAACCTTAATGGAACGGCGCAGAAAGCTGGAATTAATTTCGGTTTTGGAAAGGGAAAAACCGAGTTAGATCTTTTCTATACAATCCCATATTGGAAAAAGAGTGACACCTCCGTATCCTTCAATGTGTTTAATAACAGTAAGGATATTAATACTGGTGGATATGATTTCACTGAAAAACATACTGGCGGATCAATCAGTATGTTAAAGCCAATTAGTAAAGATCAAAAGACTAAATTCTTTAGCGCCCTTTCTTTTGACAATATAAAAGCAAGTAATGTAAAGGGAACTCCTGTTGAAGGTATTAAATCAAACACTATTACACTTGGCGTTATGAATGATCGCCGTGATGATGTGGTTGATACAAGAAACGGCTCCTATTCCTCGGTTTCTGTAACAACTTCTCAAAAGGCTTTGGGAAGCGATCACACTTTCACAAAGTTTATGGCGGAAGTTCGAGGATATAAACAGTTGTCAAAGAAAGATGTGTTGGCAACTCGTCTCTTAGGACAGTATAGTCCTGATTCTCTTCCCGTTGTAGAACAGTTCACTGTTGGTGGAATGGATTCTGTGCGAGGAATGGATGAAGGTGCCCAACGGGGAAATAAGGCGGTTCTTGCTACAATGGAGCTCCGCCACGACCTTGGTAAAAATGTTCAGGGTGTTATCTTTGTCGATGCTGGAAAAGCATGGAATGAATCCATTGATAATTCTCTAAAAGTTGCCGGCGGTCTTGGAATAAGATTTAAAACAGCAATGGGAATACTGCGTCTGGATGTTGCCAAAGGTGGCGGTGACGGAGTAAAATACATGTTTGGGATTGGACACTCTTTCTAAATTTACGAGGGATTTACAATAAGGTTTGTAAATCCCTTTTCTTATGTACAAAAACTTTGGTAAAATAAAGATATATCAATAAAGGAGGATTACATTTTTATGTTGAATATCTTTAAACTCTATGATGTGAAAGCACTTCCTTTTAGTGTTTTTGTCGGTGTGTTATTTTTTCTTGGTGGTTATTTCGCTACAAAGGAAACGAATGGAAGCTCTGAAGAGTTTGCTATATCTTGCGCCGTGGTTGTACTGTCTGGAATTTTAGGTCTTTTCTTTTTGTCGATACAAAACAAAATCATTGCTAATAAGGTCATTGAAAAAAACTTTGACGAAGAGCCTGTGTCTTTGATGGGAAGCATATCTGCGGCAAAAGGAAACCTTTTAACTGTTATCGGAATGACATTCGTATTGTTTTTGATTAACACGACTGTCATTCCGGCGATTGGAACAATGGCTGGCGGAATGTTCCAAGTGGACATTATGGATTTTGAATTCAATATCCTTACTCTGGTTATTAACCTTATCCTTGTTAGCTGGTATCTTATTGGTCTAGCTTCTGTTTCTGTTATTGATGCGACATTTTTGCAAACATTTAGTTATACAACTGAGTTTTTCTTTGATAACTTTTCTAAGATGATCTGTTTTGTGTTTGTAACAATCCTTTGTTCGTTTTTGTTTAGCTTTGTTGGAGTTTCTCTTGTTGATGCCCCCATAACAACAGCTATTCCAATTAAGTGTCTTGTGTTCATTTATTTGTTTGGTATTATTAATGCTCTATCCATTCATTTATTTGCGAACTATGCAAATTTTGAAGATGAGCCAGAATGGGATGAAGAGTAATTTGGGATAATAAAAAAAGACTGGAATTTTACCAGTCTCTTTTTTGTTGTCACTACCATCTATTGTTTTGCGAGGAGAGAAAACAATGCCTTTTGGGAGTTTACAACATGTTCTGCGTCTTCTTCTGTAATGTTTTCTTTAAGTACCTTTTGATATTTGTTGAAGAATTCATTCAGATAATCAGATGATATATTTTGGAGATCGATTGGTTTCGCGATATACCAGCGGTCTCCCTTTTTCTTTAACACACTTGTCCCAATTTCTTGAAATGTTATCAAGGATGGTGAATTAAGATTTGATTTTGTCGTTGCTCGATAGCCTACAATAGCAATGTTGCCATCTATTAACGCAGGATATATTGTATCGACCTTAATGCTTTCAAACTTTGTTACAAGCATTTTGCTTTGCACATCCATTATGAAACCATTTGTATAGTCTTCATTTTCTGGATAGATAACCTTTTTTAGCTCGTCCATATCTTTGTTGTCCATAGCCATATAATAATGAACAACCGTCTTTTCAATTTCTGTGTTTTGCGCTTCCATATAGTTTTTATACATCCCAAACAAAGAGAGTATCAGTAAAACAACACAAGATGCGATAGCTATTGTCTTTTTGTTTCGCTTACTAATATTTGTTAGAAATGATAGTTTTCGCCTCCATGACTTTTTGAGAAGTTTCCTTGTCTGTGGTTTTACCCTCATGTTCAACATAATTTCTTAAAATATCCTTTCTGTTATAAAACCGACCATAGATGTACTCCAGATTAGATAGATTAAATCCATAATAATTGTCTAAAATCTTATAGTCCTCTTTTGGAATCAATGCCCATAATTCATCCAGTTTCTCTTTATCAATCGTTTTTGTCTCTTCCTCTTCTAAAAGAAGCTGTTGATATTTAAACAAGAACTTAACAAGATCTGGGCGTTTTAAAAACATATTGTGATATGTTTTTACGTTCGTTTTTTCGGCTTGTGTTTCTGAGTCTATCTTTTCCAATACATTACGAATTGTTAATTCTGCATTCTTAAAATCTTTTAGTTTTCTATAATTATCCGCAAAATAATATTGGATAGCGACATCATCCCATAAGGTTTTGTCTAGGGGGAACATATAAAGAAGATTCCCGAACTCATCATTACTTTCTTGGTTTAATCCATTCGCATTATAGTAAATACCAAGCCACTTCCTAAAAATGGCTGATTCCGGGTATTCTTTGGACAAAGCCTTCATTTCTAACAAACACTCATTAAACTTCTTTTCTTGCTGATTTGACGCAATTATACGAAGTTTTGACAACACTTTTTCTGCCTCTTGAGATGGCGTTTGTGTCGGAGCATCCGGCTGTGTTTTTCCGTTCAGAGCAAGATTCAAAAACCCAATATTTCGCAACACATCATCAATAGAGTTTGATGTTTCTGCGGAAGATTGAGAGTTCATATCGTTTGATGGAGTAAAGGAGCCGCCATTTCGAGATGCACCTTCTAAAATAAGCCGTTGCATCTCGTTATAATCTCCCCGCCGCATTGCTTCTTGAATTGCTTTTTCCGTGGCTTCATCTCTCTGTGCGTCTACCGACAGAATATTATCATTCATGGGAGGAGATTGCTCCTCGATATTTTGTTCATTTTGTTTAGCTAATTTTGTTCCTTCTTTTGAAGTGCTTGCTTTTTCCTTAATAGAAATAAACCCTATTTCATTATCGTCATTGGCATATACGTTAGAATGTGCACTCGCTATAAAAATTGAGCTTAACAAAATTGAAAAAACAATTTTCGATTTCAAAACGATCACTCCTTGCTTTTACATACATAAATTATAACATAAGGGGTTTTACACCAAATTGACTAAGAATGTTATACTTATAGAAATAGGAAGGTGGTTTTCATGAGACATAAAAAAATATTCTCTTTGTTTTTGACTTTATTTGCTTTTGGATTTGCAGCATATTTTAACCCACAAGTATTTGCATCTCCAAACACTTCTTCTCGCACCCCAAGTACATGGAACAAAGTCTCGCCAGAAGATACTTCTCAAAGAGATGGTAATTTAAATAAGACAACGGAAAGCGGTGGAACATTTATTGCCGGCGCAGAATATAGCAAGCAAAGAAATCAATCAACATATAAAAGTGTTAGTAAAATTTCCAAGAAAACTGGAGTAAAAGAAGATGCTTTGTATCAACTTTTCGATCGTGGATTCTCGGAAAATGAAGTAAAAGATTTAATCGTTGTAAATGTCCTTTCCGGAGAACCTTTAAACGAGATTGCTAACACTTATGAAGACTCAAAAAAAGATCTAAACTTGCTTTTGAACGCTTACAAAATAAAACAGGTTGAATTTTACAATAAAAAGTCTGAAATGTTCGATTGAAATTTTTAATACTAAAAGGAGCTCAAAGAAAGAGCTCCTTTTTCATGTTGAACATTTACATAGATACATAATAATCTCGAATAACACGACTTCTAGATGGATGTCTTAATTTTTCCAATGCCTTTTCTTCAATCTGTCGAATTCGTTCTTTGGTTAGACCAAATCGGATTGACAAATCTTCCAGAGTCATCGCTTTTTCTCGATTATTCAAATTGTATCTGTTGATTATAATAAATTGTTCTTTTTTCGAAAGTGTTTTTATCACAAACAGCAAATCTTCTTTTAACGATTTGTTTAAACATATTGACTCAGGATTTATTGACTCATCATCCGAAACCATTTCTAACATAGTCGTATTAGATTCGTCAATTTCAACATCTAAAGATTGAACTGCTTGCGTTGTCTGCCTAAATTTCTTTATTTTTTCTACTGTTATAGGTTGATTGTCTCTTGTACTTGTCTTTTTCTTCTTCTTGCGAAGTTCCATCATCATTTCGATAATTGCTTCATCTGGAACAACCTCTACTTGATGTTTAATCATGTATTCGTTTTCCAACCGACGAATCACGCTCATATTGTCGCCATAATGAACTGGAATTCGTATAACATCTGCTTTGTTTGCTATAGCTCGTGTAATTGATTGATAGATCCAGTAATACGCATATGTGGAGAATTTGTATTTCTTTTTTAAATCAAACTTTTCGATTGCTTCATACAAGCCGAAAACGCCTTCACCAATCATATCTCCCAAAGATACTTTATGTTGTAACTGTTGATTTTTATTTATTATTTTTTTAGCAACAGATATAACAAGTTTTATATTGTGGCATATGATGTCGTTTCTGATCTCTTGTGTCGGATCGGATCTATAAGATTCAAATAGAGATTGTTCCTCTTCTCTGGTTAAGACTGTTATGTCTCGGATGGATTGAAAGAAATCGCTGAGCCCGATAATGCCCATGCATTCTTCTTGATCTTCTTCTGACACCGATTCGATTTCCTCGGATGTTAAATCTTCGTACTCCTCGAATTCTTGATCAAACTCTTCTTCGGTATTTTCTTCCTGTAAATCCTTATCTTCTTTAACTAAATCTTTTTGAGGTTTCGCCGTTAGCGGTTGAGATGTTGTTACAACAAGATCGTCTTGAAATGTAAATAAGTCTTCTTGCTGAACCACAATCGTATGGGATATGTTAATTGGCGGAATGTTGATTGAAGCTCTGCTTTTACGTCTTCTTTTCCTTTTGACTTCCGGTTCTGGAGTTTCCCCCCCAAACAAGTATATTTCTTCTGGTTTAACTGCAAGATTATTTTTCATTCAATATTTATCAGTATATTAATATATACTGAATAACCTCCCTTCAGATCTAATTAAAAAAAGATAAAAATAAAAAAGAACCGTCTTATTTAATTTTATTTATAATAATACAACATATTACGTATAGTCAACATATAAAAAAACAAATTCAAAAAGAAAAGTGTTGGAAAACAAAGTCTCCAACACTTTCAAACAGAAGCCAACTGTATCTTCTCAATGGCATCCATTGTTTTTCGAGCCATGTTATGAGACTCATTCAAACAACCTTTGATGTCTTTAAGAATTATTTTTCTTGCGGCTTCTGGAATTGATGTCTCTTCAATCTCTTGAAGGAAACATCTCACTTCAAAGGCATAAGCACAAGCGATTGCTGTTGCCTTCGCAAGATCTCCTTGGAACATTCCTTTTTTTCTCTTGCGCTCTAAATTAATAAGAGCAATCCCTTTCAAAGCGTGAAAGGTTAGAGAAACTTGCGGAACGTTCAAAGAAACCTTGTTTTCCGAAGCAGAATACCTTAAAGGTTCTTTCTGATTCGGATCGACGATCAACTTAATTCCGGCTTTCTTAGCAAAAGCATTAACAAGCATGGTCGTCTTTACTTTTGGACGAAATGTTGGTCCTTGTCCGCCCATTTCTGTGACTGAAACATCATACACTTGAATGGTGGAAAAAGATTTACCGTTTCGATCCAGCGGCGCATAGATTTCAAATGGTATAGCATTTGCTGTTATAGAAGTGCCATACCGTTTTGACCATTCTGCGGCGCCCTGAACAAAGCGAACACGTCCTCTTGATTGTTTAATCAAAAGAAGTGTGTTCGCAAGGGAGTAATCTCGTAGTTTTTGGCAAAACCAAAGTGTCTTTTCGAGACGACTCCCCACGGCTATCTCCCGATAGCACTCCTTGAGTATAGCTTGCAAATTCAAGCTATACCACTCTCCTTTCTACCCCTAAAAAGGGGATATATATAAAACATGGTAAAAAACCATGTATCAGTCTTTACATTATACGTCCTTTCCCGTTCTTATGCGAAGAAAAACCTGATGCTTTCGGTTTTAAAATAAATCGAAAAATATTTTCCCTTCTGGTGTAAAAACAAAGATCTCATATAAAATAAATGCTAATCCATATCCAACCATCATTGGTACCGGATATTCCTTTCCTTCTTTTTTATAACGAATTACTTCCCCTAAATAAATAATACTTACGATTATTGCTCCTGCAATAAGAAGATAGGCGGATAAGGCGCTCCCCAAAAGACCTCCTGACAAAATAATCATCTTTAAATCTCCACCGCCCATAACTTCTTTTTTTAAGATCGTCTCAAGAACTAAAATAAAGAGATACAAAGCCATACCGGGGAATATAAGTCCTAAAACAGTCGAATATATTCCATTTACAAAAAGACCCGCCGCAACAACTCCAACAATCGTAATTTGATGAAGTGTCGATGGGCAATATCTTGAATTTATATCACATATCATCCCGCAAATAAAATACCAAAGAGCGAACGTATGGAGGAGCCATTCTTTTGATAATCCAAAAGAAAAAAATAAAAAAAGCGTTCCGATAGAAAAGAAAAGTTCAACGAATATTTGTTTGTGTATAGATAGAATTGAAGACTCTTTTTTTGAACGTTTTATCCAAGATAAAATCGGAATATATTCTGTCCACCTTCGTTGATATGGGTGAACCTCATTAATTTTTTCGATTAACTCCTCTTCATTTCCTTTATGGTTGTCTTTTATAATTTCTTTTGGAATTTCATCACTTAACCACTGAAGAACATATGTGTTGGCAATCGCTCCAACAAACAACCCTAAAATTAAAGTAAAAGCACATAAAAACCATTCGTTTCCAATAAAAATCAACAATCTCACCACCTTTTTTTATTATATCTGAAACAAAAAAAAGGAAAGTGCAAAATTGCATTTTCCTTTCCCGTTATTTAATTTATCTTTTCGTCGAAGTTCTCTGGCTTTGTTCCGCAAACTTAGCATCATTGAAGTTATTAAGCTCGCTTAAATACCCTGTAATTCGACGGATCCGACGAATATGCTGGCATCCACAAATCGGACATTCATCCTCATCAATAACCCCCGTATAACCACAAGCGGTATTCGCACAGAAGTCAATAGGGAAGTTAATTCCAGCGTATCCGATATCGCTATCAGCCATGTGGTTAAGTTCTTTCTCTACGGCACGCAGATTGTTGATAGGTGGAGCATCATATTCAACATAAGAAATATGTCCTGCCGTGCAATATTTATGGAAAGCCCCTTCGATCTCAATTTTCTTGTAATGTGTAAGTGAGTGATAAACAGGAACGTGGAAACTGTTTGTATAATACTCCCGATCTGTTACACCTTCAATTTCGCCAAACAGTTGTTTATCCATCTTTGTGAATCGACCAGATAAGCCTTCCGCTGGTGTCGCAAAGAGAGAAAAGTTCAGCCCTGTTTTCTTTGTAAGCTCATTCATCTTTTCATGCATGCGAGAGACAATTTCAATCCCAAGATTAAAGGCTTCTTCGCTCTCTCCGTGGTGCTTCCCAATAAGAGCTTTAAGTGTTTCTGCAAGCCCAATGAATCCCATTGAGAGCGTGCCGTTTCGAATCGCCTTCTCAATCGTATCATCCATTCCAAGATCTTCGCTTCCCATATAGAGATGTTGTCCCATGATGAATGGGATATCGCGAACCTTGAAATTCTTCACAATATTATAGCGTTCCATGAGTTGTCGATAACAAAGATCCATTTTGCTATCAAGAAGTTCCCAGAATTTATTGATATCGTGGTTCGCGAGGATTCCGAGTCGAGGAAGGTTCATCGTAACGAAGAACAAGTTTCCGCGAGACTCACATTGCTCTGGTCCATTAACGTTATTCACCACGCGAGTACGACATCCCATATAATCAACGCTCTCGAAAGGATAATTGAATGTCGTGTCCATGAAGACAAAGGTTGGATTCATTCGCCGGCTTGCAACACGAATGGCAAGTTGGAAAAGATCATAGTTCGGATCTTCTGGGAAACGATTGACTCCTTTACGGACCTTAAAGAGAACGTTCGGAAAAATAGGTGTTTCTCCGTGTCCAAGTCCAGCTTCATATGCCAAAAGGAGATTCTTCGTTACCATTCGCGCCCCTTCGCTGGTATCCAATCCAATATTAAGTGAGCTAAATGGAACCTGAGCTCCTGCACGAGAGTGCATCGTATTCAGGTTGTGAACAAGACTTTCCATCGCTTGATAAACTTCACGATCTGTTGTTTCTGGTTTAACAAATTGTCCAAGAGCCGAATCGAAGCTTGGAATACTTTGCCCACCAAACATATCGTTTTGAGAAGCCTGAATTAAAATTGCGCTTAAACTTGCCGCAGAATCAATTCTCTTTGCAGGGCGGATAGATTGGGCATAACCGACGTTAAACCCTTCGGAAAGGAGCCTTTTTGCCGGAATTTGGAAACAGTTAATTGTAAGAAGCATGAAATCAAGATCGTGAATGTGAATATCCCCAGAATCATGCGCCTGAACAAATTCTTTTGTGAGAACTCGTTTACAAGCATATTCTTTTGCGGTCGTTGCTCCAAGCTGAAGCATTTTCCCCATTGGTGAGTTGACAATATTGGCGTTCAATTTATCTGTTTCAACAAAAATACCGCTTATCTTGTCAAGGATATTCTTGTTCATATCCCGTTTTTCAGCTTGGTTCTTCCGATAGAGAATATATGCTTTTGCCGTTTTGTCGTGACCTCTTTTAATAAGCATTAATTCGACAATATCTTGAACTTCTTCAATGTCGATTTCTTCCACATTTCGGCTGTTAATTTCATCAACAACCATGTTGGTAAGAACGTCTATTTCCTCTACATTGACGTGAGATGAACCATCTTTTTTTGCTACGTCTGCTACAGCGCGGAAAATCGCATTATAAATTTTATCTTTATTAAACTCCTGTTGTTCTTTGTTGCGTTTGATAATTTTCTTAATCATTTTGATTGAGACCTCTTTCTTAATGTTTATTTGTTGATAATTGGATTATCTTGTGTTGATTGTTTCGGTAAAACACAACATATTGTGTTTTTACTTTTTGATTGTAGCATATCCTATAATATACATACAAATAAAAGAAAAAAACCGCCGAAGCGGGTTGTGAGGTTTAACTAAAAATAAAAAAAGGAGGTAAAACCTCCTTTTTAATTTTGCTCATCTAACTCATCGGCTTGTTTAATCAGTTTACGAATATGAGCCATAATCTCCTCATCCGTTTTACCAATCGACAAGCATTTTCGAACATAATCAATTACCGCCTTTTTTTCAAAAGTGTGAGAAAAAGCATTCTCAACATCAGTAGTTGATATGTTCAAGAGCTTCGAGAGCCATTCAAAGAATGGAGCTTTTGCCTTAACCCCATACCGCTCAGCCAATTTGACAGCGCGATTAAGGAGATTTTCTTTTCCTGCCATAGAGTACAGGTCAAGATAATGTCCTTCAATCCAGATTTGATACTGGATAGGAAGCAAGGCTTTTTTGACAATTTCTTCTCGGAACTGAATCGTCGGATAACGATTTTTAGACAAATCGTTCGGATCTGAATCATCCGGAAGAATTGCAACACGAACGTTTATCCCTGCTTCAGAGAAAGCTTTCGCCATCTTTAAACCGGAAGCCTGTCCAACGCCATGCTTTGTCATCTCTCCGTTCTTTTTGGAATACCAAGGATCTGCATCGGGAATAATACAGATTGTCTTGGCGTTCGAGGATTTCATTTTTTCAATGAGTTCCTCTTTTTTTATCCCCTTTGTCCCGAGCGTTGCAACAACCGCCCAGTTTTCATCAAGTTTATTGATGTACTGCTGAATGGTCATCGCGTCAAAAATACTCTCGACAACAAAGAGAATGTCTCTTTCACTCTCTGGACGAATTGTAGACTCATTAAAGAGTGAATTCTCCCCAGAGGTGTAGAGGTGCGGAAGACGGTTTGCAGATTCGCCTTCCTGCGGAATCGCACGACCATAGATGTTGTTGCCAGCCATCAAAGTTATACGATTAAAGAACGGACACCAAAACTTCTGGTTAGGACGATTAGATTCTTTAAGAATCCCCGCCTTTAGAAGTTCTTGTTCCGTGTAGCCGTCATCAATCATCTTGCGAACGATTGAATTATCGACTACGGCGCCCACACGAAATTTCGCAAGGGTTTTGAGCGCAAACCCACGACCGGAGGTCATGTAGTTGTACGCTACACGGAATTTGGCATCTTTCGACTCAATTCCTGCAAGAAAAGCTTTATGAGCTTCTTCGCAGAACTTTCGCCGAATGTCCTTGAGCGAGCGACTTTGTGTTTCCCCCGATTGGGATCCTTTTTCGAGCCCATATCTATCACAAAGCCATTTGAAGGCTTCGCTCTGTGTCATGCCCGTATTAAGCATAACCAGTTGAACGTACCCTCCCGTATGTATGCGACCGCTCTTTTCGCATACATAACAGAAGAAACACCCTTTTTCATTATTAAAATGAAGGTGATTTCCCCTTTTGTTTTTTTCGGATTGCTCGTGATTCGGGCAAACCGATGAAACCCGCTCTTCGGGTCCACTCAAAATATTGTACCCGAAAGCTTTCCGTGCCAATTCGGAAATTTTTTCATGTTTCCGAAAGTCTACGAATGCCATATATGACACTCCTTTCTATAAGCTACTAACGGAGAATTACACCCCAACCAACTATTGTTTAGTATAACTCATTTTACAGATATAAACAAAAAGAAAGGTTGTTGAAAAATTATCAACCTTCCTTTTATAAAAAAATCAATCTTTATATTGGAATTCATCCAACACCACTCTAAACAAACTATCCGTTATTACGTCAACAGGTGTTCCTTTATCAAGGGCTCTTTTCACTAAGACACGAATTCTTCCTCTTGATATATCGTGTGTTTCCGCAAATGCAATATAGGGAACTAATATTGCTATTTCTTCATCAGAATAAACTTCTTTTAGGGTTGGGATAAAATTCAACATATAATTAAATTCTTGTTGAGAAAGATCTATGTTTGCAAAAAATTTTGATATGTTTCTACGTTTTTTATGCGCCAAAAGAGGATTTTTTCGTTGATATTCTTTAACTGTTTTTTCTCCGTTAATTCGTTGAAAATATTCTGTTCCCCAACGACTATCTATTGCTTTTTCTGTTTTCTTTACAACATCAACAAAGTCTTTGTCTAATTCAAACTCTTCGATTTTAGATAGTTCTGTTTCCCATTGAAGCCTTGTTATCCCCATAATTTTTTCACTTGGATTTTTGTCTTTTAAATAAGCCAAGCGATAAGTGTCTTCATATGTGGCGGTATCTGTTCTTTTTAAAGAGGATAACGGTTGGACCTGTTGTTGCGCTTTAATTTCTTGAGATGGGGAGTTGTCTAAACGAATGGTTTCGGCATATGTATTGTTAGAAAAAAAAGCAAAAACCATAAACAAAAAAAATATAGTTGTTTTTTTTACATTCATTATTAATACCTCTTTTGTTTTTTTAGGATCACAAGCGGGAATCCTCGGTATTTTAATGCCGAGATAAAAGCGTCTTCGTGTGCGTAAATTCTGTGGTGCAGCTAGGACAAAGGAACCGTTTTGTTTACAAAAACCCTTCGCTTTATCCACGAAGAACGCTTATAATTATATTAACATCCTTGAAAGGAGGTGAAACCGAAAAATGCGTGCTCAAGCCAAAAACAAGATGTATCTTGCGCGTGAAGAAATCGTTGAGCCGACGGAGGAACAGTCCCTCATCCTTGGGCTCATGGGCTACGCGGCGTATAAACTGTGGAACGTCGCGAACTACGAGCGTCATCATTGGAAAGAGCTCGGACTTGAGAAATATCCCGATTTTTACGACCAAAAGAAGCGTTTAAAAACGAACTTTTTCTACAAGAATCTCCCTTCGCAATCGGCGCAAAACGTTTTGAGAAAACTGGACGAATCGTGGAAAAGTTTTTATGCGCTCAAGAAGTCGGGCGGCGTCAAGAATCCAAAACCGCCTCGTTTCAAACGCGACAAAATTTCCGTAACTTTCGTCCAAAACGCGATTCAAGTTCTTCCAAACGGCACATTTCGTTTCACGATCCCGAAACAATTAAAACAACATTTGCGAGAAAAATACGGTCTCGAAGTCCAATTCTTATTCCTGAAAATCGGCAGACTTTCAGGGCTTCGAGGCATCAAGGAGGTGCAGGTGTCGTTTCGGACCGATGGGAAACTGAAACTGAGTGTCGTTTACGAAGTCCCGCGCCCTGCCGAGAAACCCGATAATGGAAGGTATCTCGCGATCGATCTCGGCATCAAGAACAACTTTACGTGTTACGATTCCGCAAACGTTCAGTCGTTCATCCTAAGCGGGTGGCTTACAAAAACGCACTGGTTTGACAAGGAAATCGCGCGTCTCCAGTCCATTTCTGCGGCGCAACAGTCCGCGAAAGGCGTAAAATATCCGAAGCCTTCGAAGAAGGTCCTTAAACTCTACGAACGCCGCTGGCTTGTTCAGCGAGACTTTCTTCACAAATCGGCGCGTTTCCTCGTGAATTACTGCGTTACGCATAACTTGCATACGATTATTTTGGGTGACTGGACGAAGATCCGCGAGAATCCCGACGGCACGCCGAAGAACTGGGGGCGCAAGAAAAACGCGAAGCTCCACGCCTTCCCGTTTAAGCAGTTCCGCGAGATCCTTTCGTACAAGTGCGCTCTCGTCGGCATCCGCCTGATCGTCCGAAGCGAAGCGTACACGAGCCAGTGTCCGCCTGATTCTCTTGGCATAGCGAAGAAATTTTCGGCGAAAACGAAGCGTGAACATCGCGGACTTTTCGTGCACGACGGCGTTCGATACAACGCGGATTCCGTCGGGGCGTTCAATATTTTGAGAAAGCTCCTCCTTGACGAGACGAAAGAATTAAAACTCCCGACGAAAGAAGAATTGTTTTCGCTCAGAGCCCCTGAGCGAAAGTGGGTTGCATAGCTGTGAAAACGGCTCAAAACGTATACGCGACGCAGGTCTTAGCGATCTGTCGAGCGGCTAGTGCCCCCGTGGACGGGGTAGGGTGGTAGTAACTAAAAGTCGGCGGAAACGCCCGATTTTTCAATGCGACACTCAATTTAAATTCTGAACGTTTGACGGAGAAAATCTTGATTTTCTTCCAGAAACGTAAGTTCAGATGCTCAGTATTTTTAATGCCGAGTGGTTCACAAAGTATAACAAAAAAACAACCCCTCTAAAAGAGGGATTGTACGTTTAGGACATCTTTTCGGAAATAAATTCCTCAAGATTGTCCCAATACGACATCCATGCATCCATAATAGGATCATAGTCGTCGTCATCATCCTCGTAATAGTTGTTACGATATATGTCCTGTGCCAACATGTTGGCATAGGAGGCAATATCGCGCAACCATTCCAAGTTGCGCTCTCCGTTCAGCACACTCATAATGGTGTGACACGGAAGATCGACCATAAGGTCTCCTTCTCCACAGCTAAAGTGGAGATATGCGGAACTTTCCCGGTTCACCGGCAAACGTCCATAAACGTTGCCGGGAACAAGTGTGAAGTTTTGATACTGAGCGCCGGTCGAGCGATCAGTCCGTACAACCGTCTCTACTTTCGGAAGAAAGTGAAGACGGTTGTATTTGTCTGGATAGGAGTTTTGAAATAACTCCATCCAAGAACAATCATCCGCCATGTGATAAATGTGGTACGCCATGATAAATACCTCCTATACTCCCCTCCCTCTAAGAGGGGAAACCACAAACTCCGATGCGTCCCATATGGACAATGACACCGGAAATAAACTCTGAATTTATTGTACCCCCCCCAGTTACTTTTCAAGTTTTATAAAAAATAAAAAACTCCTAATCATGTAAAACATAATCAAGAGTTTTTGCGCAAAGTTTTATTTTCGATTTATAAAACAAAAAGAAAATAAAATTAGCGTTTTGATCCCACTCGGGAAAGTAAGTGCTTGCAAGCTATTTGTTGTCCGGATTAATCCTGTATCCAACAGTGTGGAAAATATGGCTTCCCACACCGATATTATAGCATTTACAGCCCGATTCTGAAAACTTTTCGACGCAATCAAAAAATGATAAAATCTACAAGATAGATTTATCTATCTTTTTCAGGCGGAATTTTTTCGCTAAAAACGAAAGAGAAGGGATGGAGTATCGCCTTGTTCGGCGGTGGAAAATAAATGCAAAACAAAAAAATGAGAAAAAACATACTGTGCTTTTGCTCAACAGCATTTCTTATGTCAAATCAAGTTTTACCTGCTGTTGCAAGTGCAGAAGATAAAGGTCTTAATTTGTTAAAACCTGCCGACCCGGCGGACATACAAGTTTTAAAAAAATATTGTACAGATGAAACATCTTCACCAATCCCTTTGGAAATATTTTCAGAAGATATCGGGCTAAGTGAATATGAGGTCTTACTTTTAAGTGAATTGCTCCACCAAAATATAGAGCAAAAGGAACAATCCCAACAAACCACAAAAGAAGATCTTACATCTTTAATTGAGCTTCAAAATAAATACGCTGAGTTATATCCAAAAGTTTTTCAGCGACTTCCACAAAAATTACAAACAAAAACAAGTGAACAAAAAACAAGGCTTGACGAATCGTCGAAGCCTAATTTGTCTATTCCAGAACAATATCCAATTAGTCAGCCTAATAACAGCGTCCCTTCTGAGCCAATTAGCGTAAATTCTGCTCCATTTTCCCCAATCACAAAAGAATCTTCTCCGGAAGAAGGATTCCAACAACAGCTCAATAGCGCAAAAACTCCAGAAGAACTCGCAGACGCTCTGTCTTTCATAAATATAAAAAATACTCCTTCGGCTTCACCTGCAATGCAAAAAGAATATAATGATACCGCTATATCTCCCCTTAGTGAATTTGAGAATTCTGACCTTGGCTCATTTTCTCCATCCACTAATGTGTCTGGAATAAAATCTGGTAATAAACAAGATGGGTTAGGATCTCTTGCAGAAGAAGTGAGTGAAAACCTCTCGCGCAGAGCAATAGATAACGGGCGGAAAATTTATCTTTATGCCGAACATTATTTAACATATGTTGACACATCTTCTTCCGGAAACGCACCGCTTGATAAGAACATGTTGGATGACAACGGAAATTACTATCAACGCCGAGTTGGAGATGAATACCAACTGGAAGATACACTCCGAATTGGTGTCGGAATACAAGTCCACAAAGCCTTGGACGTTCTTCTTGGTGTGGTCGGCAAAAACGAAAACGGCATGCTTTGGGGAAATGGAACAAAATGGGAGTTTGGCGATGTTATGTTCCGATTTCATCCAGAACGGCTAAGACCAAAAATTGACACCGGAGGATACGGTGTCGAGGTGGATGGCGATGGCGGAGCCGTAACATCTCCTGATGGAAAAACTCGCGTAGAAGTTGATGAAAACGGACAGCGTGTTGCGGTAACACACGGAAACGCTCAAATCAGAACGGATGAGCATGGGCGAGAAGTTGGTATTACTGTGGGTGACACCACCGTAGAAATTGATACAGAAGGTGGCGGCGGTTATTTTGCGAATCGCTTCGGAAAAGTGGCTTATAGTCCTTCTTCTGGTTTACAAGTAAGTAACCCAAACGGAAAGTATTATATTGGGTTTGGAAAGTTATCCCTTAACCTTTCGGATTACACATTAAAGTTAAGCGAAGTGCGTGCTGTTCAGGTTGGTTATCAAGACAACGACCAAAAACTAGCTTTCATTTATGGGCGTCCGCACTCTTCGAAAGAAGGTTTTACAACCCTCGAAAACGGAACCCCTGTAAACCATCCGGGTGTATACAAATCTATTGTTAGAGCTGTTCAATATACAACAAGAACTCTCCTCCCGAACACAGAGCTTACATTTAATTTTGCTCAGGCAGAAGATAAAGGAACTCTTGCCGCCCCAAATGGAACAAAGAAAGAGTTAACAAAAGCTTATAGCATCACTGTTCAAGGAGAGCAAGGTAGACTTCGCAGAACATCTTATGATGGTGAGTTCGCTCACGCAGAAAATTATGAGTATAAAGATGGAAGCTTCAAAAAGACAAACTCTGCAAACGCTCAATATTTAACGCTAACAAGGCAGTTTACTGAACGCTTAAACGGAAGTTTGTTCTTGGTCAATATCGATCGAAATTACAACACAAAAGCGCTAACTGAAGATAAGACTGGTGATTATACATATGCCACAAATAAAGGTGATGGAAACCCAGATTATCCTTATGAAGTTGGACAAAAAGGGCTTGATTTTTCATTAAACTATGATTTTCAGGCAAACGCTGGTGTTGGAATTGGATATACACGATATAGCATGACGAAAGATGGGAACTCTAAAACCACTGGTTATATTTCCGCTTATAAAGATTTCAATTTAAGTAATCCAATGGGTGAGGTCATCGGTCGTTTAAGAGCTTCTGAGGTGATGCAATATCGAAAGGTCTCGAATCGGGATTATATCCAAAGAGCTTATAACACTCAGTTGGCTGGAGAAGTAACGCCTTGGAAGGATGGTCACTTAACATCTGAATACCAAGATATTAAGGACAATGCACAAGGTAACCAGAAGAGATTTAATGTTGAACTTTCACACGATTTTTACCCTCTAAATCGAGTAACGGTAACACCAGATATTCGTTACGAGAGTAAAAAGGGAGAAACGGGAAGAGAAGCCGACTCCCATGCAATCGACACTTCAACCTTAATCACATCCTTAACTGTTGGTTATGAGCTTGTTCCTGATGAATTAACGGTTAATGTTTTGATCTCAAAAGAACGTTATAATGTAATTACGAGCGAAATCGATCGTTCTAGCGGACGAAAGATTGATGGAGAACGCCGTAACGTTCTTGGTGTTGGAATTGGTCTTGCTTGGGAGCCAGAAAAAATTCCGGGACTTACTGCAAGTATCAGCTATCGTCGAGACAAGGTTCATTATTTTACGCCCCAAGATAAAATTAGTAATCAAGATGTTTGGGATATGAACGTTGAGTATGAGCGCCCAATAGGAAGTTCAATGAGTGCTTCGATTAGCTACAACTATCATTCGGCAAAAGACAAAATCAATCCTATTTACAATGAGGTCACAAGAAGTATTGATGCCAATGTGTACGCTCAGCTCGGACATGGACACATGCTTACCTTGAGACATGAATATAATATGGTTGATAAACCTATTGACCCGAAAGCTAGTTACAAGGAACATGTAACTACAATTCAGATGTCAAACAAGTTTTAAAAGGCTAGACCAAAAGATATAAAAGCGATCCAATGTTTTTGGATCGTTTTCTTTTGCGTATTGTTGAAAAAACAAGTAAAATAAATGTGGTTTTTATGTTGATTTTATAGAAAGGAGTATGTATGAAGATAGAAAAATCTTCTATGTCGGAAAGCGAGTGGATAAGGTTTCAATCCTTAGAAGTCTCCCGAAAAAACGTTAATGAGGGTTTAGGTCTCCTCTTAATGTTTGTGGCGGGAGTTCTTCTCCTCGCCGTTGTGTTTAATGTAAACATCCCTCTTCTTCTTGTTGGGGTGATTACAGTTGTGATTTTCTGTTTCAAGCAGTTGAAAAATATGTTTGAAAACGGAAGATCTTATTTTGTCCATAGAGAAGATTCTCCAAAAAAAGAAGATATGAATAATACTTCTCCAATTTTTGAAGGAAATTCTCTGGAGAGTAATGATATTCCTGTTGTCGCTTCCTCCTCCGCCTCTGAAAAGTTAGAGGACATCATCGTGATGGATGAAGAGGTTGAGCGTGTAAAAGGAAATCGTGGCGTTTCCGTCAATTCAGAAGGTAATGATGCTCTGGAAGATATCCAGACGCTAGAATCTTCTTTTGCCGAAATTCCAGTCATAGACTGTGAAGATGATGCAGTAGTATTTGACGAAACGTTTTCTCCAAATCCAGACCTATAAATAAAAAACACAGCCATGCGTTTACATAGCTGTGTTTTTTATTTACTTCAACTCTATCGCGTTTTTCTTTAAAAAGGTATTTACCTTTTTCTTTGTCCCCATTCTTAAAACAAGATAATGTGTTGTTTCACCTTCGCTTGTTACCATCTTTGATATAGCTCTTCGTACAACACCTCTTTCAAGTAGGGAGGCAATAACAAAAAAGCTTTCAGAATATGGAATCTTTGAATTTTGCAAATTCTGTTGAACAATATTTTTAATTGTATACGGCTGTTTGTTTTTCTCGCCATACATTATGTTGCGAATAGATTCCTGAATTACAAGTTTCTCCACTAATGTTATCGGAGAATTGATTTTTATTTCATCAACAGACTTAAAAATCTCTGGAATATCATACGTAAGCTTGTCCGGCATAATTAACCCAAACTGATTTCCGTCATGTATTTCCTGAAGATCCTTTGCTAAATTAAAATACCGCGAATCTGAAGCGGCAATAAAATAATTATTGTCTCTCGGAGTATTCTGCTTAAAAAAGCTTTTGTATAAATAATTAACCAAAACCAAGTCTGAAAAACTCTTGTGCTCAACTTCGCTGTATCCATCAAATATTTTCAACTCTATCTCATCTTTAGCAAAACGCTTTTTTAGAGCAACAAGATCTTCCGCGATATGCTTTACATGCTTTTTAGATAGGTTCGCAAAAACCGCAACCTCTTTTGCCTCGCAAATCTTCGTCCATCTCTTTATCAACTTTACAGCGTCGATATAGCGAACATTCTCAATAGCCTTTTGGTAAATTGCTTCTAAGTCAATCAATAAAACATTCATAGTTCTTTTAGAATAAGCCAAAGGAAACGGTTGACCGATTCTATCCACCTTTCTTGTTTCTTTTACTCGTTGAGTAAGTCCGGAATAGTTCCCTTTTTATTATAGCAAAAATAAAATGCTCGAAAACGTTATGTTTTTAAACCGTTTCTAGTAAACATAATTTTATTAACGTAACAGAATCTTTTTTCTCAGCATCCGCCTTTTTTCTCTATTTTTAATATGTAAAACTGAGAAGAAAAACTCAATCCAAATATTTCCTTTGGCTTATCAAAAATATCTTCTGTATAGATAAATGAAAACTGAATATATTGCACATAAATTCGTTGAGATTTTTATTCCACCACCCTCTCTGTTAATGTACAAAACTTTTATCACAATTATCTTTTATATACTATCTTTTAAGGAACCCTGAGAGCCGCGTGTTTACTGGGATTGCGCCCGCGAAATATTACAAAAGGGGGATGAAATCGTCTTGAAATATTACAAAAGGGGGATGGAAATGGCGTTATAAATTACAAAAGGGGGATGAAAATTGATTTTAAATATTACAAAAGGGGGATGGAAATTACAAAAAAAAACATTACGTAATTATTACCGTAATATATTACAAAAGGGGGATGAATTATTTCTTTTTCGATGTTGATGTAATTTTTCGTGATATAGTTAAAATAACTGCTTGCGATCTTGATAGAAAGGTGCGTTATATGAGTGTAAATGAATTAATGGAAAAAAGCCTTATGGTTTGTGGTTCTGAGCTGACAAAAAAAAGAAACGTGGTTGAATCCAATCGCGTGATTGAGGGGTGCTCTAATTTAACGCCCGAGGCTCAAAAAATTTTGTATACAACAATTGCTATGATTGAGCGAGATGCTACTGATTTTTGTGGTTATACATTTAAGGTGAATGAGTTAAAAGAGTTGTTTGGAAGCACATCAAATAGGTTTTATAAACGTGTCGAAGATGCAAGTGATACGCTCATGAAAGCTTTTATAACAATTCGAGATTTGGATAAGCCAAAAAACTTTTTAAAACTTCACCTTGTAAAAATGTGTAAATATGAAGATGGCACACTTCAAATCAAAATGGATGATGAAGTTGCAGGGCTGTTTCTTCAGCTTAAGAACAATTTTACAAAAGTCCCTTTGGCTCATTTTCTAGAGCTTCGATCCACCTATTCCATGCGTATGTTAAGCTTAATCACCTCAAAATGGAATATTGCTGTAAGTGGGGTTCCTGAGTCTGGACGAGCCTCTTTTAAGCATTCTTTTGTTATGACTTTAGAACAGTTGCATAACATGTTTTTATACAATGATGTAAATAGTTACTCTTCCTTTGGGAACTTAAATCTTCGTATCATTAAGCCTTCAATAAGTGAGTTGAACTCAAAGTCTATTTTCCATGTTGATACAGAACTAATAAAAGAAAAACGTTCTGTTACAGCCGTTCGTTTTCGGGTCCAGTATAGTGAGCGTGGGCGGTTGGAACAAGAAGATAGGCTGATTGAAGCACCTGTTATTTCTTGGAATTCAAAAAATGAGATTTGTGGTTATTTTGATGCTATGTTTAAAATCCCTTCCGACGATATTATAAAACTCCATAAAAGATACAATGATTATGAGTTAAAGGCTGCGGCTCTTTCTATGCAAAAGTACCAAGATGATTTTTGCGATGGTGAGCCTTGGCGGGAAATGACTGAGGATGATGTCGTCGGCATGAGAAGCCCTATTGCTTTTCTAAAGAAATGCTTACATGAAAGAAAGTATCTTGATTCTTTAGGATATGATTCTCTTGAAGATAAAAGTGTTAAGGATGAAATTGACTCTTTATTTGAACTCCTTTGAGAAAATGCACTGTGTTTTGCGCGGTGCTTTTTTATTAAAATGGATTTTAATAGCGAATAAGATTGCGTTTTAATAGCTTATTAAAACTATTTTTAATAGCTTATTAAATTGAATTTTAATAGCTTATTAAAACGTTGTGTTTTCCTCGCCCGTTTTGAACGCTCACACCCCGCGCAAAATAAAGCTCTTTTTAATTCGTTATTGGTTTATGTTTTAATAACTTATTAAATTGAATTTTAATAGCCTATTAAAATGATTTTTAATAGCTTATTACTTTTTATTTAATAAAAATTTTGCTGTCGGTTAATAAAAAGAACCTGAAGTTTTTCTTTTTTTGTTGTATGATTTGGTTGGTTAATTTTGAGGAAAGGTGTAGGTAACATGCAAAAAAATATTGCAACAATTCATCGAGGAGTTTGGTTAAATCATGGATTCTCAGAAATCAGTCTCGTTTCAAGGCTTTCCTATCTGTATTTCCTTTCTTCGCCTGTAAAAAGCGTTTCCGGTTTTTTTAGGTTTCCAATAAAATTTATCTCCGGAGATTTATCCATTACTGAAGATGAAGCAATAAATGCTTTATCTGAGCTAACAGATAGCGGGTTTGTTGAGTATGATGAGAATGCTGAGGTTCTTTTTGTCCCCGCTGTTGTGGAGAATGCCGTGCTTAAGACTAAAAAGCATATGATTGGTTTTTTGAAAGATCTAGACAGTATTCCTGAAACACCTCTTTTAGGGAGTCTAAAGAATGTGCTCAATACGCTTTATCCTAAAATGAGTTCGGTCTATAACGAGATGTTTGATCATCGAGCATATTCCCCTGATGTTGTTATACATGAAAAACCGCTTATTGATATAAAAGAAAAAAGATCTTCTTCTAATAAGGCTAAGTCTGATAAGACTTCTATTGATTTGGCTTTTGATAAATTTTACGATTTGTACCCAAGAAAAGCCCAGCGTGGTTATGCTCGGGAAGCTTTTGAGAAGGTATTGAAGAAAAACAGGGATGTTACAGCGGAAGACCTTGTTCTTTCCGCTCAAAATTTCAAAGAATACTGTGAAAGAAATCATCGCGGCGTGGAATATATTCCTTATCCATCTTCTTTCCTTGGAAGAAGTCAAGAGTATCGTGATTATTTGCCAAAGGAATCTTCTACTTTCGTTGAGCCACAGTCCTCCGCATACGATCCGTCGAAACCCGATTCTTTGGATAATTTGCCTCCAAGCGATCAGCTTATAGATATGTTTCTTCAGTCCTGAGTCAAGGAAAGGGAAAGAAAATGTTTGATGATGTAAAAAACAAAGACACTTCTCTTGTCGGAGATAGATTTGAAAATGGTGTTTGTGAGTTTTGTGGAAAACCGATTTTTGCACGAAAAGTAATGTTTCATGATTCCGAAATGGTATTTCCTATAACTTGTCCTTGCGTTACTGAAAAAAGAGAAAAAGAGGATTTAGAGAGAAAATACCGTGACCAAAAGGCACGAGTAATTCGAGCTTATAATTTTTCAAAACTAAACGACCGTTTGCTTCCATGCACTTTTGAGAATTTTGAGGAGACCAAGGGAAACTCAAGAACCGTTGGCTTATTGAAAAAGTATGTGCGGAATTTTGACAAGTTTTATAAGAAAGGGCTCGGTGTAATTCTTTCTGGCGGTGTCGGAACAGGAAAAACCCATCTGGCCGTTGCCGTTTTTAAGCAAATTGTTCGACAGAATCGCACCTCTGTTTTCATCACGGCGAGCAATTTGTTTGCGCGAATGAACGAGTCTCTTTCGTATAGTAGCGAGGAAACCCTTTCTTCTCTCACAGACTATCTTGTAAATGTTGAGTTCCTTGTAATTGATGATCTTGGCGCACACAAACAAAACGATACAATAAGGGAATATTTATATCGTATTATTGATGGGCGATATACGGCAATGAAGCCCACGGTTATTACGACGAATGATAATATGGAGAATATTCGCCTTTCTCTTGGAGAAAGAATTGCTGACCGTTTGAGTGGTTGTTGTGTTTATCTTGAGTATCGCGAAAAATCAAGGAGAGAAGGAATTAAAACCCTTTCCATCAAGGAAACTTTCGGTGATATTCAAAGTTCTGAGATCCCAGAAGAGCCCCTTACGGAAGAAGCCCAATCGTTTCGTGATTTTATCGAGATGATTTAAAATAAAAACGCCTTTCCTTTTCTTTTGGGAAGGGCGTTTTGCTGTTTCCACCGACCGTTTGTTGTATAATATAAATAATGACTTCGGAAGGAGCTGTTGTGATGGGTTTTGATTTTGGAAACATGAATCCAGAACAGATTGAAGCTGTTAAACATATAAATGGTCCATGTCGAGTGATTGCTGGGGCTGGCTCTGGAAAGACAAAGGTTCTTACCAGTAGAATTGCATATCTTACAACGGTATGCGGAATTGACCCCAGAAATATTCTTGCGATTACCTTTACCAAAAAGGCGGCGGAAGAAATGAAAGAACGCCTTATTGCTCTTGTTGGTGAGGCGGTCGGTAATGAAGTTTTTCTTGGGACTTTCCATAGCTTTGGTTATCGTGTTCTTTGGCATAAGATGCATAATAATGAGCGAAACAATCCTAATCAAAAAAAAGTTAATATTGAGCTATTGAAGGATTTTCAACAGTTACAAATTCTTAGCCGTATTCTTTCCCCTTCGACCACTGTTTTAAAGAAAAAGGTCATAAATGATATTGATCCAGAAGTTGCGGCGGGTTTTATTTCGTGGCAAAAGAATTATCTTATTTTCCCACAAGATGAGCTCGATATGTCTTGTCTTGAAGATGAAACGGAAATCACAGAAGATTTGATTGAGGATTATCGAAACATCTATGAGGCATATGAGCGCCTAAAAAAAGAACAAGGTGTTATTGATTTTGATGACATGCTTATTCAGGCATATCTTGTTTTAAAAAAGGATCGTAACTTTAGAAATTATTATCTTAATCGCTACAAGTATATTCTTGTTGATGAGTTTCAGGACACGAACGTTGCTCAATATCAGATGGTGAAGCTGTTATCTGGTCATGAGCAAAACGTTTTCATCGTTGGCGATGCACGACAGGCTATTTATTCGTGGCGAGCGTCTAAGGTTGATTTTATTCTCGATTTTGAAAATGAATGGAAAAATGCAAAGACAATTTCGTTGAATGATAATTACAGATCAACGATTGAAGTTGTTGATATGTCCACTGAATCCATTAAATATTCGACCGTAAAATATCCCGGACTTTGCCGCTCGGGGCGGGGGAATCATGGAGAACCTGTTTTCTCTTTTGATACTGAAGATGATGTTCAAGAAGCTGATATGATCGCACATCTTATTTTTGACATGGTTGAAAATCAAAAAGTTATTGAATATAAAGATGTGGCAATTTTATATCGGTTGAATACACAGAGTCGTCCGTTTGAAGATGCATTTATGTCTCTTGATATTCCATATTATGTATATGGATCAAAAAGTTTTTATGACCGTAACGAGATTAAAGAGCTTTTGACCTATTTGCGTCTCGCTGTTGAGCCCGGAGACATTTCTGCCTTTGAGGGAGTGGTTAACGTTCCCGATCGTGGAATTACAAAAACCGTTTTAGAAAGTTTAAAAGAAAAGGCTAATTTCCACGGAACAAATATCCTCGAAACAGCGGAAACTTTTTGGGATATCAACAATAATAAACATAGCGATATGATTCTTGATCTTGTATATACCGTTAAAAAAATTCAAGTCATGGATGAAGACGGTGAAAAAACTGTTTCGGATATACTTACAGAGACGGTTAATAATACTGATTATTTTAAGTTTATTGAGAAGCGGTTTAAAAATAAGGGGCGGGGCGGAGATGATGCTCAAGATAAGATTGAGATGATTAAGTCGTTTATTGAAAGTTGCTCTCGCTTTAAAAAGATCAAACACCTTTTTGACTATATTGATCGTGTTAAAGAACAAAACGAAAATAACGCAAAAGATAAAGTGCAACTTATGACGATTCATCGTTCTAAGGGGCTTGAGTTTGACACGGTTTTCCTCGTTGGTCTAGTCAATGGACTGCTTCCTCATGGAAAGTCGATTAAAACAGATTCTATTGGTGGTATAATTCCATCTTCTATTGAGGAAGAACGAAGGTTGTTCTATGTTGGAGTAACCCGCGCAAAAGAACGTCTTTTTTTGAGCACCTATGATAATTTAGGACAAAGAGAGGCTATTAAGAGTGACTTCTACAAAGACGTTTACCCCAAGACAAAGGATATTTCTTTCGTTTATAAACAAATACAGTCCATAAAAGAACGGGCTTAAAAGAAAAAGACCTTCAAATAGAAGGTCTTTTTGTGTTCCGTTTGTAATTAGAACGGAACATCAGCGCCCCATCCGTCATCGTCTGACTTTTGGGGTGCTTGTGGCGAATCGGTCTTATGCTCATTGTTCTTGAAATCAACGAGAAGAACCTCGTCGATTAGAACATATGGCATTGAGTATCTGTTCTGACCGTCCTTTTGGTATCGATCAGAGCGAATGCTCCCATCGACGACCATTCGAGTGCCTTTTTCGACGTTGCGAATCAGGAACTCGGCCGTCGCCCCAAAGGCGACAGCATTAATAAAGTCCGCGTCTTGTGCGGATTCGTCCTTATTTTTATTATAGGGACGAGGTATTGTCAGCAGGAGTTTTACCCCCTGCTTTTCGGATTTGGTTTTGAAAGTTTCCAAATCCTTCGCGACACGGACCATAGCTTTGAAGTTGTTCATGACAACTCCTTTCTACCTCAGTTTTTCTGCTGAGGAAACCCATATTCGCATCTACAAATAATGCGAATTTCTCAACGTTATTGTATCGTATTTTTTCTTAACTGCAAGCTTTTGAGGGAATCTGTTAAAATATATAATATGCTTTCGATAAATTACATGTGATTCGAGGTGTTTTTATATGGCTATTACAGAAAATAACTATATACAAGATAGATTCTTTAAAGAACTTGTTAAAGGATCTGTGGCAGAATTTTTCCTTTTAACTGGATATAAGTTTTATGGGAAAATTGTTGGGTTTGACTTATATTCTATTCTTGTTCGGATTACAAATAGTTATGGTGAACCACAAGAGGAAAAAACGTGTTTACTGATTAAAAGCGCTATCGCATCTATTCAGGTTTTATATGTGCCAAAAATAGATTTGGAGGTTCCTAAAAAGGTCGCTTCTTCACCTGCCCCAGCAGTTCAGAAAAAAGATGTGAACTCTGTAACGCAACCTCCTAAAAAAAATGTTCAGAAACCTGTTAAAAAGGGATCTGGCTTTTCTGATTTGTGGGATATTGTGGTTGGCTTAAGAAAGAGAACCAGTGTTTTGGAATCTCGCGTTTTTGGTTATCAAACTCGTTTAAAGAAGCCCTCACAAACGGAAATGAAGGATGGAATTGAAAAAATAGACGAGTCGAATAACCTCACTCCTGCTTCAAAAAAGAAAAATAAATCCGAATCAAAGCCTGTTTCCAATGAGGAAATAAAAGACGTTGTTGTAAAAGAAGAAAAGAAGGTAGAAGAGCCTGTTGTTATTGAATCAAATGTTGTAAATGACACAAGTTTTGTCGAAATTCAAGAAGTAGACGAAGCCTCGAAAGAACTTGTTTCTCCAATTAATCTGGAAGAGTCTCCTGTGCCAAGCGAAGAACTTTCTGTTGAGAAAAATGAAAAAGAAGACGTTCCCCCAGAAAATGATGTGAAAAATAACAAATCTACTGTTGTTGATTTAATGGGATCTTTGAATATCGGTCTGTAATTTTGGAGGTTTTATTTTTGAAAATGCGATGGTTTAAATTTATTTATGTTTGCGTTTTGTCTGTTGGTTTGTGTTTTGGATTTTCTGAAAACAGGGCTCATGCTGAGGTGCCGACGGATGTTTTGAATAGTGTTATTGAAAACTATATTGTTTCGAATAACAGCTCTATTCCTTACGAAGAGGCGAATTATATTTCAAAAGCTATTCTGTATTATTCTTATAATTATAGAGTAGATCCTCTTGTGATGACCGCTCTTATAAAGAGTGAATCAAATTTTAATACTAATGCACACTCTTCTGCCGGAGCAATCGGTCTCGGACAATTAATGCCGAGAACGGCTGAGGCTCTTGGTGTAAACCCTTATGATCCGGCACAGAATATTGAGGGTGCATGTAGTTATTTAGCAACACAAATTAATAATTTCTCTAATTCCGCTTATCCAGTTGAATATGCTCTCGCCGCTTACAATGCTGGACCAAATGCGGTTAGAGAATATGGCGGGATTCCTCCCTATGCGGAGACACAGAATTATGTGAGCAATATTCGAAGTGAATATTATGGGTTATATAACAATCTAAAGTATGTTTTGGGTGTTTGAGTAAAGGAGCTTCGGCTCCTTTTTTCTTGTAAATAACAAAATTATCTTTGTTATAATTTCGATAGAAAGGCGTGACATTGTTGAAAACGAAACAAGATATAAAGTTTTTTATAATTGCTGTTTTTGCTTTTATTTCTTCTATTGTTTTGGGATATTGGGGATTTAGCAGTCTTTTTACGCCCAATTTTCCACATAAAGATCTTGTCGTTGCTGAAAGAGAGAAGTCTCCTGACGATGTTACAAAAAACTATCTTCTCCTCGGTGTTGATGAGCGAGAAGGAGATGTTGGTAGAGCCGATACCATCGTTATTCTATCTCTTAATTTAGCACAGAAACGTATTGGACTTATATCAATCCCTCGTGATTCTCTTTTTTCGATTCCTTCTCATGGTGAAGACAAAATCAATCATGCTTATGGATATGGCGGGGTTAAATTAACAAAGGAACTTATTGAAAAGCGCTTTGATTTAAAGGTTGATAATTATGTGATTTTTAATTTTGCCAGCTTTAAAAATATGATTGATATTCTTGGCGGAGTCAACCTCAATGTGGATAAAGATATGTATTATCGCGATCCTTATGATGGACCATCTGGTCTTGAAATTGATTTGAAGGCTGGGGAGCAGGATCTTAATGGCGAGAAATCAATGGAGTATGTCCGTTATCGAGATGAAGAGGGAGATATCGGGCGAGTTGCTCGTCAGCAAAAATTCCTGCATGCCTTTTTGGATAAACTTACTTCTCCCGACAAACTCTTGAAGCTGCCATCTATTGCAAGGGAAATTTTTAGTTCTGTTAAAACCGATATGAGTATCGGTGATTGGTTGGAGGCAATCTCTTATTTGCGTCCAAATCAGAAGTTCGAAATTAAATCTATGATGGTCCCCGGACGACCTGATATGATTGGTGGTATCAGCTATTGGATTGTTGATGATGAAAAGACAAAGGAAGAACTTAAGGATATAAATAGCTTTGTAACAAATATTAACACGAAAGAACTTGAATATGCTCCAGAGTATATTGAAAACAAAATGATGGAAGAAAACAGTATATTTAAAAGGAAAAAGACTGATGAAAACAATAAGGTTCGTTGGGCTGTTGTAGATGTTTCGAAAGAGGCTGAGCCAAAGGTTCTGCGTGCTTCGTCAGAGCCTATAAATAGAGAAAATAGTGATGTTGATTCTGAGTGGAAAGAAAAAGTCGCTCAAAGAAATTACTATTCTTCTTTGGTGCACGGTGTTACCCCAGAAACACCTAAGTATTCCAGTCGTGCCGTTTCCATTATAAATATGTCTCATGATCCGACAAAAGGTGAAACGGCAAAAAGACTTTTAGAATCTCATGGGATTGATGTAGGTCTTGTAGAAAATACATCCCCACAAAATAATAGCTCTACTGTTTTCGTCGTAAATCAAATGGATCCCATGTTGTCTGAGGCTGTTGAACAAATGGGATTTTCGTATCCTGTTGTTTATAAAAATAATTCGGAAAGAAGCACTTTAATTATTGGTGATGATTTTCGCTAGAAAGGATGTGGTGCTGTGCGCAAAAAGATTCGTCCTGAGACGGTTTTTGTCTTTTTCATTATTTTAATTGGTGTTTTGAGTTGTGCATATTGGATCGCAGTAAAGTATGTTTTTCATACAGACATCGTTCATCCTGCGCCGACCGGAAAAGTTGTTGCTCAGAAGATAGAAAAAGACCATCCTGATCCGGGAATATCTTTGTTTTCTCTTGAATCCATAGATACAAAAACCTCCTTTGAGTTGTCAAAGGAGGTTATGGATTTAGAGGAGAAAATAACTGATTCAGAAAAGAAAATCCGTGTGTTAGAGGAAAAGAAAAAGAATATAGAATCCAAACAAATTGTTTTAAAGAATGAGCTCCATGAAGAAATGACCAAGAATGTTTTTAATGGGGCGTCTTGGTATGATGTTTTTAAAATCCTTCGTGCTTGGAAGGCTAAGGATGAGGCAATTGCATTTATCGAAGAAGAGCTTAGCGATTTAAATAATGACATTATTCTAACAGATAATAAGATCAGCCAAGAGTTTATTCAAAAAGAGCGTTTAGAAACGGAAAGAGAAAATATAAAAACCTCTTTAAAGCAATTAAATGGTGCTCTTTATGAAGATGTGGCATACTCTTTGGCAGAGGAAAACATCGTTAACATTAAAACAAATTTGATTGATGGGTTTCTTGAAACGGATCATGCAAAACAACAGGCGCAAAAAGACGCCAGCTTAAATGGTTTACCTGATTTTATAATGCCGGTTCACGGACCGATCACATCTCCGTTTGGATATAGAACGCATCCTATTAGTGGTGTTAGGAAATTCCATTCCGGTGTTGATATCGGACTCGATTATGGAGATCCTGTAAAAGCCAGCAACTATGGCTTAGTTATATACGCTGGTTGGTATAGCGGTTTTGGGAATAGTGTTATAATTTCTCATGGAGATGGTCTTTACACCCTATACGCTCACAACTCTGAAATAAAGGTTGCAAAGGGAGATAAAGTCCAACAGGGACAAGTTATTGCGCTAGGCGGATCAAGTGGCTTCTCCACAGGACCCCATTGTCATTTTTCCATGTGGGTGAATGGTGAGCTTGTTGACCCTATGGAATATGTGTCAGATAGATAGGAAATCGTATGAAGAATATGTTTTTTAAAACATTAACGTCTTTTATATTTCTTTATTGTATCTTGTTTGTTCGTTTTACAAGTGCTTCCGCTATTGTCGATATTGCCCCAAGCAGATCTGTTTCTGAGCAGGAGATTCGTTATGCGGTAAAGGCTGTAAGGCGAGTTACGAATTACATGCAAGATAATTATGGAGAAATTTTAACCAATAACGTTCGTATATATCTCCATCGCAAAGGAGATGCTGTTTCAAGTGCGTTTGAAGGAAATGTTGACAGCAATGATGAAGGCGGACAGGCTGTCCTTGGACAAATCAGCATAAATCTTCCTGAAAATGCTAACGAATATTACATAACGTTTATTATTTCACATGAAATGGTTCATCAATATCAAATGATGGATACCGGGGTTAATACATTAAATAGAAACCTTTGGTTTGTTGAAGGTATGGCAGATTTAATTGGTACTCGCGTTGCGAATGAAGTTGACGCCTCTATGTTTAATCGGTTTGTAGAGAATGCTTTTTCACAAACAAAAAAACACCCAATTGGATTATATAGCATTACGACGCGTGATGGCTGGAAAAAGAATTATGAAAAAGGTGAAAAGACCTATGCCAAGGCTGATTTGGTTTTAATATATATTACAACCAGATTTCCTGACAGTTATATGTTTAAATACATGTTTGCTTTGGCTGACAGCTCTCCCGAAGAAGCTTTACAGAGCGTGTATGGAATCAATTCAATGGCTGATTTGGAAATTGAATTGGAAGGTTTGCGAAGAATGCGTTATACAAAATAAAAAAAGAGGCGGTTGTTAGCCTCTTTTTTGTTTTTCAAATAGCTTTTATGATTTCGATAATGAAATCGTTTGATGAAAATTCCGGCAGGTTGTTGAAGTCTACCTTTTTGCCGGGTTCCTCGGGAAACTTTATTGAATATTTTATCTTATGGTTTTTCTCCATAATTGACATAAGAGGATCAATTGTTGAGACCGAATATCCTTCATTGGCTAACCTTTCAAGAACGTCTTTTTTAGGTCGAATAAAGAGATATGTTTCTCCGGGCACCAGAACATCTGGAAAGGGGCGATTCGTCATATACGCACCGTTTTTACGTAAAAAATCGCCAATTAAAACACTCGGAACATTCATCGGTTGCCAATCCACAAGTTGTTTAAAAACATTGTCATTTACAGAAATAAGTTCTGACTCGTACTTTTCTGCATAGACATCTCTTGGGGATGTGTTAAATACAATTGTTCTTACAATCGGCATTTCTTTTGACCCATGACAAAGTGGGCATTTAACTCCTTCTGGTGGTGTTAATGGACATTTTGTTTCAAGATAAAAGTTATGAAATGCCTTGATAAGATCAACAAGTTGTTTTTCCTTCTTTTGTTGAAGAATAATTGAGCTTTTATTTATCTCCATTGCTTCATTTGAACGTCCAAGCTGAGTGCAGAATTCGAAATAGAGCTTCCGATACAACATGTTTTCATTATCATCTTGAATTAAGCGATTGAGACGTTCAAACAGAAGTTTTTTATCTGTACTGATAAAAAGTTTAAACTGTTGAAGGACAAGAATTAAAAGCGCTTTTGTATTGTGTTTTTTGTTTTCAATCTCCTCCATCTTTTTACTAATTTTGCTCATTTCCTCCATGTTGTTTAACTCTTCATTTAGAGAATAGAGCATAGTATAGTATTGAACAAGGACGGTATTGTTGTGTTTAAACTGTTTTATGATTTTGTTGGTTAAATCATTTCGTTTTTCTGCGGATAGATTGGAAAAATAGTTGGTCGAGCCCATAGCTTTAAGAACAGTGACCGCATTTTCGTCAGTCAGTTTGTTCTTTGCGAGCCAAGCATTGAAAATTTTCTTTACATCTTTGGGTTTAACTCCGTTTTTCACAAATTCTTCAATGAAAGTAAAATAGTCATCAACTTTTTTGAAACGCTTGCTATTCACGGAATTAGCGTAATGCAAACTCGTTCTATATCCATATTTGCCTTTTAAAAAGAGATATGCAAAAGCAAACATCATTTCATCTTCTATCCCGCCAGTTCTTTTTTTATCAAAAACAGGGAGTAATAAAGAGATGTTTTGGGATAGGTTTAAGCTATGATCTATTTGAATGAGAACAGTAAGCTCGCTAATTGTCATTTCTGTTGGAATAAGCTTTTTTCGTTCTTCGATTGCTTGTTCAAATCGTTGCGCTTGAATGAGCGTAAATGTTTTAAACAGCTTGTTCCTCTCGGAAGATTTTTTATCAACAGCTTTTGAAAACGCTGTAAATGCTTCGTGAAGAAAACCAAGTTTAAGCATGCATATTCCAATTAGGAAGTGATAGTTATGATCTTCCACTTTATCTCTATACTGATAAATATATTGTTTCAACACTTCTTCTGGTTTATTTTCTTTAAAGAGGTTGATTATTTCAATGTCAAAGACCATTTTTTCTCCGTCCTCTCGCTATTGCAATTGCTTCCTCAATCTCATCAACTGTTAGGTTTAGCCTTTTCCCAACAATTTCAAAAAGTTCCTGTTTTGAGTGATGTCCGCTGTGTGTGTCCGTGTGACAAAATGGACATAGTTGTATAAGGTTCTCTTTTATATCTGGTCCTCCCGCTCCGCGAGGGATAATGTGGTGCGGCTCATTCCCATAACAAGATCTTCCACAAAGTTCGCAATAATCGAGTTTCGCCTCCTCAATTGTTTGCTGATTTCTTACTCGTGCGTATTTAGGGAACATTAGACCAAGCGTTGTATCTTCTACTGTCCTTTTATAAGATTTTGTTTTGAGTTTTGTTTTGGACTGAAGTTTTGTCTTGCTTTTTAATGTCGTTTTTGATTTCAATGTCGATTTCGATTTTAGAGGTGTTTTCGATTTGAGTGGAGTTTTTCTTTCTAGTGTTGAGTGACTTTTCAGTGGCGTTTTCGATTTAAGCGGTGTCTTTCGTTTAAGTGTAGATTTTGATTTAAGGGGTGTTTTGCGTTGAAGCATTTATTTTTCCTTTCCTTGATATAATTAGTTAGAGTATAACATGAAAAAAATATTGTGTTTTAGAAAGATGTGATTTGTTGATTTACACGAGTTATTTTAAAGCCGCTTCCGATCTCAGTAATACATTTTCTGTTTATAAGCAAAAACCTCCTTGGTTCGGTCGTCCGATTGCGCCGGAACTATGCGCAAATGAAGAACTATATAAAAAGTATAAGCGAAAAAAGATTTCAGATGATGAGTTTGTTTATAGATATTTAAATGAAACGCTATTTCATCTCGAACCGGAAGATATTGTAAAAAAATATGACGGAAAAATTTTCCTCGGATGGCATAAAGATAATCCAATGGATTGTCGGTTTCTAATTTCTATGTGGCTTAAAGCAAATTTAAATTATAATACACATGAGCTGACATTAGATGAGATAAAGCAAAGGATATAGGAAAGAGGCGTTTGGTTCGCTCTGTTGAGCCAACGTCTTTCTTTTGTGGAAAAATAGCAGAAATAAAAGGTTTATAATGATGTTGAGGTGATTGCATGGAGTTCGAAAAATTATCTGAAGAATTGATTATGAAAGAATTGTTCAGTTTGGGTTTAAATAATATAGAAGATGGCGCTGATGTAAAAATCTGTCCTTCATGCGCTGATGACAGTGGAAAATATTTTGTTGATAAGTTTCATCGTGTTGGATTTTGTTCCGTTTGTGAAACCTTTGTTCAGATTGAGGAGGCTCTCCCAAATAAATACACAAGAACTTTTACTTGTTGGGATATGCGTGCCGCAACTGATATTGTAAAAGAGTCTCTTGCACATGTAGACGAAAAGTGTATGCAGATGGAGCTGGATGCTTTTGGAATATCTCAAGATTTAATCCAAAAATATCATGTCGGATTTTATCCCGCCGGTTATTGGTGTGATAAAGAAACAGATTGGAAGTTTGGAAAGCTGATCCTTCCAATGGAAACTTTTGATGGAGATTTGATTAATCTCGTCGGAAAGAGTGTTGGGAAAAAGGAAAAAGTCTTAAAAAATGATACACAGATCCTTTATCCTAAAAACAGCAGTCTTTTTAACCGGCTCGGATGGTTTAACTCTGTTGTAAATGTGTTTACAGATCCAGTTGATGTTCTTGTCGCTATTCAAAATGGATATGCCAATAGCGTTTTGCTCTCCAGCAAAATAATTTTTCCGGAGGATGCCGTCGTCCAAGAAAAGATTAACGTTATTCTGAATGGCGGGATTTCGTTATTCCCCTTAATAAACTTGGTTTATTATTCAAAAAAACATGGCGTCGAGTTAAACGTTTTTGATATCAGAAAGGAAAAACAGAATATAACAGAGGTTTTGTTAGGCGATCTGTAATTTTTTATCTATTCTTTGTTTGGTATACTTTATGTACAAATTGAAAGCAATCATAAAATATGCATAAAGGTACGGAATTATCATGGATAAAAAATTTAATATTATTGATTTAAATGAAAGGAAGTTGGATTTAAATAGAAAAATTTACCTGCAAGGTGAAGATGATGAAAATGTAAAAATAAATACGCACGAGATCATGAAGGCTCGTGAGTTTCTTATGGAAAAAAGCAATTTGCTTGAATATAAAGATCGAATTAACCTTGTTACCTCTTATTTAGACCAAGAGAGACAACGAGATAAATCGTTTAACATTTTTTATCTTATATTCACAAAGGCTTTTGATTTTGTTCTTACATATGATCGAGTAGATGACTTGCGGGAGGCTTTTGTTCGCTATTTAAATATGATTTATGGATATAGGAATAGAAAGTTACGATCTTCCTCCAGAGGAATGGTGGAAAACGAACAGCTTTTAAACAATATAAAAGTCCAAAGTTTGGATGTTCAGTCTTTGATTTTTAGCAAAGCACAAGATAAGAACCGTTGATTCTTGATTAAAATTAATAGCTGTTATCACATTCGCCGAGAAGACCCCTTGCTTTAGCTGTGGGGATGAATCGGCGCGGTCGGACGTAACTTTGCGAAAACTTTCTTATAAAACAACGACGTTTCTGATATAATTACAGCGTATTCAATGAGCCAAGGGAAGAAAAGCAGAGAGGAGGCAGAGATTCGTGAAACTCGAAAATGCGGTTCAATCGCCACATTCTGACGAGAAAAATTCGTTGACATACGAGCAACTTTCGCGTTCGGTCTCGGTCTCCGTTTCTCTTGCTCCGACCTCTGCATCTTTCCGCGAGCTCCCGCTCATTCGCACCATGCGTTTCAAGCTGATGCGCTCGAAGAAAAACCGAAAGCTGCATCGTGAAATCGATCAATTCGCCCGCGTTTACAATCACTTCATCGCGGTAATTGAGCGGTACTATCGGCTGTTCAAGAAGCACCCGTCGGCGAATCGGCTCAAGAAGTTACTCCCAAAACTCAAACGAACACGCCGATTTCTTTGGATTAAAAACCTGCCGAGCCAAGCGTTGCAAGATGTCGTGGAGCGGATCGACCGAGCGTACAAGGGTTTTTTCGAACGTCGGAAAGAGGGTAAGAAAGCGGGTCGTCCCTACTTCAAGCGTTCGTCTTCGTACAAATCTTTCACGCTGAAACAGGCGGGATGGGAGATCGTCGGGGAGCACGCGCTCCGAATCGGCGACAACACGTTCAAATTCCACAAATCCCGCGAGATCCCGTCCGAGAAGGTGAAAACGGTCACGATAAAACGCGACAAACTTGGCGACATTTACGTCTTTTTCGTTGTAAAGTCAACAGAGTTCGTCCCGAAGCGGTGCGCGACAGGTCAAAGCGTCGGCATCGACTTTGGGTTCGACCAATTCTTGACACTTTCGGACGGAACGAGTGTGAACGCGCCGATGTTTTTCAAGCGAGATCTCCTTCATATCAAGCAACTTTCGCGTTCGATATCGCGGAAGGTTCACGGATCAAAATCGTGGAACTCGACGCGCCTTGCCCTCAACCGAGCGTACCGAATGATTCAAAACAAGCGGGACGATTGGCATTGGCGCTTGGCTCACTTTCTCTGCCAAAAGTACGATCTTATTTGTTTTGAAACCCTGAATTTCAAGTTTTTCCAAAGGAAACACGGGAAGAAGGTCCAAGATTTTGGATTCGTGAACTTCGTTAAAAAGCTAACGTATTTGGCGCATCGTTACGGCACAAAGATCGTGTTCGTAGACCGATTTTTCCCGTCGAGTCAGCTCTGCAACGCGTGCGGATACCAGAACCCTGAACTCAAGGCTCTCAAGATTCGTGAGTGGGTCTGCCCCGCGTGTGGAGCCTACCACGAGCGTGACCTCAACGCCGCAAAGAACATTCACGACGAGGGTGGACGTGCGCTCGCGGGCCTAACAGAGTTTAAGAATTTTGAAATTATAAATTAAAGTTCGTTCAAAAACGAACCTCGTTTGGACATAAACGAGTGGGTCTGAGGTGACGCTCATGTGTGAGCCAATCCTCGTTACGCCCAGAATCCCCCGGATTCATCCGTGTGGAGCGTGTCAATCTGATTTTTTGATAAAATTCTTTTGTGTTTATCAAAAAAAATTAATGGGGGTTTGAGAATGACTGTAAAAAAATGGTTAAAATCAATTTTTGGCGTAACTTTATGTTCCGCAACATTATTTTGTGGGGCACCCACAATAAATGCAGAAAGTTTAATTGATGAACAGAATCCAGAACAGGTTCTTAATATTCAAATGAGCTTGGCTAATGCCGGACAAAACTTATTTGTCGATGGCGTATGGGGTCCGCAAACTGAAAAAGCTGTGGTTGCATTCCAAGAATATCATGGAATTGCCACCACTGGTGAAATAGATAATGATACACTGTATTTGTTGAAACGATTCCAGTCCGATATTGTTTCTCGTGGATTTACAAGATCTATTGTTGTCGAGGCAACCGGATACACTCGTTATGATGAGGGATGCGGTGATTATACGGCAACAGGAGAATATCTTCGTCGAGGTATTATTGCAGTAGATCCTTCCGTTATCCCAATGGGAACGCGAGTGTTTATTCCGGGATATGGTGTTGCGATCGCTGCCGATACTGGCGGTGCCATTCGAGGAAATAAAATAGATTTAGCGTTTGATTCTCGTTCTGAAGCTTTCTCTTGGGGGCGTAGAACGGTAACAATGTTCATTTTGTAAGCGTTTTTATGTTTAAAGTGGCGGATATGTTTTCTGCCACTTTTTCTTTCGAATCGAGGTTTTACATTGGTGAGAAAAAAACAAAAAGAACCTGTTGAAAAACCGCCTGTTGTTATTCCTGAAGATGTTCAGCCTATTCTTGAACATATAAAGCTTTCCGAAACAACATTATCCGAATTAATCGACACTTTTTCTTCTAAATATAGCGCTTCGGAAATTTTGCAAAAGCTCAACATCCTTTTCTCCTTTGGTATAGTTTCTAAAGTGAAACGAGATAGAACATTGTTTTTCTTTTACAAAGAAAATGACGAAAAACAACCAAATATAGAAACGTTTAGTGAAGCGGAAGAAAATACTCCTGATTCAAAAGAAATATCTAAAATAGCAAGAAAACTGCGAAGTTCTAGGTATAATATAGTGAGAGGCGTAAAAAGGTTTGGTATTAACTTTTCTATTAAGGCTGAAAAGAAGGTTGGAAAAGAAAAGTTAAGATTCTATATCTTGTATGTTTCGGAGCAAGACTTCTTTTCTGAAACAAAAAAGTTTGATTCTATTTTAAAGGTGGATTCAGCAATACGAATTGTTGCTTCAGATGAGATCGTTAAAATGGGAATTGCGAAGTCGTTTAATGAGTATGTCGTTGGAAAATATAAGAAAAAAGATGCATACTCAAAATTCCGTGAAGATGGAACATTTTTCTTGCTTACACTAGAAGAGTTTTTTCATAAAACAACTTGGAAAACTCTTTTGAGTGATAAACTGAAGAAATAATGTGCCAAAAGAAAGGTTGAGGAAAACATGCGTGATGACAACAAAAAGTTCACTCCTGCCGTAGAGGTAAACGCAATTGCAAATCCGTTAATTGAGAAGCATCATTCTCATTTGATTAATGCGAAGATCCTATTCGTGTTCAAAGAAGGAAAATGGAACAGTGGCGGTAAGCCCCGTGCCGGAGAGGTAAAATGTCTTTCTCCTCTTATGGCGACAATCGCCGAACTTGACTTTTGTATCGTTATCAATCACAAATATTGGGCGATGCTTGATGATCACTTCCGCACAATCCTTATTGATCACTTCCTTAGTTGTTGCGACTTTAAGGAAGGAAAAGATGGCGAGCTTAAGTGGTGTAAAACGGCGCCCCCAACGCTCGAATTTCCTCAGGTTGTTGGTCGATATGGATCCTACAATGAAGATTTGAAGGAAATGGAACGCTCTATGCGTGAGTTTGCTGATAAGAAAGGAAACAACTAATGGCTGAAAAAAGTACAGAAAAGAATTATGACGCTTCTGATATTCAGGTGCTTGAAGGGCTTTCTCCTGTCCGTAAGCGTCCCGGAATGTATATCGGAAACACATCTAAGGAAGGTCTTCATCAGCTCGTCTACGAGGTAATTGACAACTCTATTGATGAGGCAATGGGTGGATATGGTGATTCGATTGATGTAATTATCCATAAAGATAATACGATTACTGTTGTTGACCACGGACGTGGAATTCCTGTTGATGTTCAGAAGCAGACAGGAAAGCCCGCTCTTGAGGTTGTCCTTACCGTTCTCCATGCTGGTGGTAAGTTCGGTGGTGGGGGTTATAAGGTCTCCGGCGGTCTCCACGGCGTCGGCGTTTCTTGTGTTAATGCTCTTAGTGAATCCATGATTGTCACTGTACATCGTGATGGTGGAGAGTATGTCCTTGAGCTTTCTCGTGGTGAAGTTGTTAAGCCAATGAAAAAGGTTAAGTCAGTTGATAAGCATGATACTGGTACAACCGTTTGGTTTAAGCCGGATCCTGAGATCTTTGATACACTCGTTTTTGACTTTACAACGCTTCGTCATCGGCTTCGTGAGCTCGCTTTCCTTAACAAGAATGTCGTTATCACCCTCACAGATGAACGTGATGTGGATGAGGAAACAGGTGAGGTAAAGAAGGAGACTTACCATTATTCGGGTGGTATTCTCTCGTTTGTTGAAGAAGTCGGTAAGCGTAGAGATAATCTTGTTAATGATGAGGTTATCTATTTTGAGCATACAGATGATAAGCGCGACCTTGTGACGGAATCAGGAACAATTAAGGCAACAGATATTGTTGAAGTTGCGCTCCAGTACAACGATTCTTATGCAGAGCGTCTGTACTCCTTTGTCAATAATATTGAAACAAAGGATGGCGGAACTCATGTAAAGGGGTTCTATCAGGGGTTTTTGCAGGTCATCAATAAGTTTGCTCACGAGATGAAGTTCCTCAAAGAAGACGAGAATCTGGCACAGGATGATGTAAAAGAAGGTCTTGTCACTGTCATTTCAATTAAGTTCCAAGAACCCCAGTTTGAGGGGCAGACTAAAACGAAGCTTGGTTCTGTTGAGGCGCGTGCTCTTGTAAAAGATGCTGTTGTGGAGTATTTGACACGTTATTTTGAACAGCATCCAGATGAGTGCAAGAAGATTGTTGAAAAGAACTGTCTCGCTCAGAAGGCGCGTGAGGCTGCTCGTAAGGCGAGGGAGCTTGCCCGTAGCAAGTCCGACGCAAAGAAAATTTCGCTTCCCGGAAAGCTTGCGGATTGTTCTAGCAAGAAGGCTGAGGAATGTGAGATTTATATTGTTGAGGGAGATTCTGCTGGTGGTTCCGCAAAGCAGGGGCGAGATCGGAGAACTCAGGCAATCCTTCCGCTTCGAGGAAAGATCCTCAACGTTGAAAAGGCTTCCGCTGAAAAGATTTTCGCGAATGAAGAGCTCCGTGCTATGATTGCGGCATTCCGTTGCGGTACTCAGGATGATTATAACGAGAGCAAGCTTCGTTATGACAAGATCATTATTATGACCGATGCTGATGTTGATGGAGCTCATATCCGAACTCTTCTTCTTACGTTCTTCTATCGTTTTATGAAACCTCTTATCGAGAATAATCATGTGTATATTGCTATTCCTCCTCTTTATAAGGTGACGAAGGGAAAACAAACATGGTATACGTATAATGATGAGGAACAGGCGAAGAAGATTGATGAACTTGGCGGAATGAGCGAAGCAATCAAGATTCAGCGTTATAAGGGTCTTGGAGAGATGAATCCTGATCAGCTCTATGAGACAACAATGGATCCCGAGGAGCGTACTATTATTCGTTGTACGATTAAGGATGCTGAAGAAGCTGATGAAACATTTTCGTTACTGATGGGGGATCAAGTTCCTCCTCGAAGAAAGTTCATCGAAGAGAACGCTCATAAGGTTTACAATTTGGATTTTTAAAAAAGAAAAGCCCTCCCAATAGGGAGGGTGTTTTTGTTAGAGCTTTTTAATCGCTTCTTCAAACAATTTAAAGCTCTTAACCCTGAAGGGGACGACTATATCTCCTTCGGGGAGGGCAAGAACGAAAATCTTTCTATTCTTGTCATTGTACAGCGACACAACTTTGTCGTTGTACTTTATCAGGACGTAGAAATATTCTAGATCCTGCCAATCAATAGCTTCAATTGCTGAAGAAGCTATTGATTTTAGATTCGAGTCGTTTTCAAACTCGAAATCTACATAGCCGCCCGGAAGGTCAAAACGGAGACCAACCGACTTTGTCATAAGGCTTGTAATAATTTTTTTGATGTTCATGATAAACCTCCTATACTCCCCTCTCTCTAAGAGGGGAAACCACAAACTCCGATGCGTCCCATATGGACAAAAACATCGGAAATTAACTCTGAACTTATTGTACCCCCCCCCAGTTACTTTTCAAGTTTTATAAAATCATAATTTAAAAACAAAAATGTAAATGTTATAATTTTTTTGAGGTGATGAAAATGATTTCTATAAAACAAAGAATTTTTATATATTTTGTCTCAAGTTTGTTTGTTTTCTCTCAAACAAGCGCATTCGCTTATACCGCTCAAGAACAACAATATCAACAAGCGCAACAACAACGAGCAGAACAAGAGCGAATTGCTCAAGAGGTTCGAGCTATTTTTAACAATGGTATGAGTGCCTACCAAAATAAAGATTATTACGCATGTATAAATTATCTTTCTCGGATTGAATCTTTCGCGGGAAATAATAAAAACTATAATATTGCACTTGGAGAAAGTTTTCGGCAACTTAAAAATTACAATAATGCCATTAAATATTTAGGAAGAGCTCTTCAACTGGGGGCGCAAGACTTTACGACTCTTACAGGTCTTGGATATTCCTATATGGATATTGGAAATTATAACGGTGCCTATAAATATTTGTCTGTTGCAAATGGGCGTTTCGCAAATCCAGATATTGCGTGGAATCTTGGAATCTCCTGCGACAAACTTGGAAACCAACAATGTCTTCTCTCCTCAATGAGACGTGTTATTTCTTTAAATCCAACTTATAGTGTTGATGCATATTTATATTCTGGCTTTGTTTACTCAAACAATAAACAGTTTGAAAACAGTTTAAATATTTATTTGTTGGGTCTTAAATATTATCCAAATGATGCAAAACTTAACTTTTACACGGGAGACATCTATTATGCCGCAGGAAAGTTCGATGTTTGTGTTCCTTATCTAGAAAAAGCTGTTGCTGTAAATAAAACTTTTTTTGATGCATATTATCTTTTAGGAAACGCATATCTTAAACTTGATAATCTTGAATATGCCAAAGATGAATGCCAAATCATGATGAAGCTTAATAAATATCATGAGAAGACGAAAGATTTGTGTAGCGCTGTCCAACAGCGTATCATGCAAAAGCAAATGCAGGAGCAGATGGAACGAGATATGATTCAGCAACAAATTGACGATAATCAACGTATGACAGATCAAAACATAGCACAAAGTTCAATGTCTGCTCCCATCGCAGGAATGGGGATGTAATTAATGCTGTGTCTTTGGCATAGCAATTGATGTGATTTTATCAATCCGATAGAATGGGATCCCATCGCTATTGCGGTGGGATTATTTTTATATTTTTTACAACTTGGAAAAATCGAGAAAAAAGGGTTCAGTTTTCAAAAAACCTTTGAACCATCAATGTCTTTGGCTATAATTAAGAAAGAATCAAATCACTAAAGATGACATAAAATGTTTGAAAACGAAGGAAAATGGAGGAATTAAAATGTCACTTGAAGTTCTTCAGATTAATCGAAATTATGGACTCATTGCAGTGCATAACGATCTTTACCTTCCCGCCGGAAGTAAATTTAAGCCGAAGATTGCTTTCCAAGGTGTTTTCAAGAAAAACGATAATAGCGGTGGTTATGATACGCTTTGGTCGTATCTTGATGTTCCGGAAGTTGTAAATCTTATTCGAAAAACTCTTGTTGTTAAAAATGGAATCATCCTTGAATCGTTTAAAGGTGGAGAAGAAAAGGATGGTAATGTTTATTCTCGCATCTTAAAGGTTGAGAGAGACGGGACAAAAGGAAAGGTGAATTACATCTTTTCAAAGGGACCCGGCGAAACTCATTATGTTGTAAATAAACATGGGCAGAAGGTTCCCGGTGTTGTTAAACCAAAGGGAAAAGCAACTTTGTATGGGAAATTTCCTCTTAGTAATGAGGAAGCCATCTATATTGCCGAGATGTTGGATAAAGAGCTCAACGCGTGGAGACTTCTGCTCGCTTCCGATTATAGGAGAAACCCGTCTGCTTATGACTCTAGAGGTCGTCAATCTGCATAAATGTTAAAATATGAAAGCCTGAGAATAAACTCAGGTTTTCATTTGAATTAAAAAAGAAAGAGGTTATAACATTGGCTCAAAACATCATTGAACGTGACATTTCAGAGGACGCCCGTTCCTCTTATTTGGAATACTCTCTTGACGTTATCATTGGACGAGCTCTTCCCGATGTGCGGGATGGGTGTAAGCCTGTTCACCGCCGAATCCTTTATTCAATGTGGGATACAAATAACACGTCAAAATATCCTTATAAAAAGTCTGCACGTACTGTTGGTGAAGTTCTTGGTAAATATCATCCGCATGGTGATAGTTCTGTTTATGAAGCGATGGTTCGTTTCGCACAGGATTTTGTTGTGCGATGTCCGTTCGTAGATGGACATGGAAACTTTGGTTCGGTGGATGGGGATTCTGCCGCCGCAATGCGTTACACTGAGGCTCGAATGAGCAAGTTCTCCGAAATTATGATGGAGGACATTAACTGTGATACCGTTGATATGATGGATAATTATGATGGTTCTCTTAAAGAGCCTCGTGTTCTTCCATCTCGACTTCCTAACATGCTTGTTAATGGAACGGAAGGCATCGCTGTTGGCTATGCATCAAAGATGCCTCCTCATAACTTGAGCGAGGCTCTTGAAGGTGTTGTCGCAACGATTGATAATCCTGAGATTACAACTTCAGAACTCATGAAGTATATCAAGGCGCCTGACTTCCCGACGGGCGGAATTATTCTTGGACTTGATGGTGTTCGGGATCTCTATGAGACTGGTGTTGGTACAATCAAGATTCAAGCAAAGTATGACATTGAGGATGTTGAACACAGTAATTCCCGCAAGCAGATCGTGTTTACAGAAATTCCTTATATGGTCAATAAGGCAGAGCTTGTTATCGCGATGAACAACCTTATCATTGATAAAGCACTCAATGATGTTGAGGAAATTCGAGATGAAAGTTCGACCAAAGATGGCATGCGGATTGTTGTTGAACTAAAGAAAACGGCAAATCCGACCGCTATCATCAAAACGCTCTTTAAGCGCACCAAGCTTCAGGCAAATTTTCCAGCAAAGAATTATGCGCTTGTTCCCACAAAGAACGACCGTCTGAAGCCGAAGCTCCTCACGCTGAAAGATATTATTCAGCACTTCATTAAGCATCGTAAGAATGTAATTACACGCAAATATCAATTCCTTTTGGCTAAGGCGGAAGCCCGCCTTCATATACTCGATGGACTGATTAAGGCTGTTAATATCATCGATGATGTGGTTGCGCTTATTCGTTCTTGCAAAAACCCTGTGGATGCTCAGGAAGGACTGATGAAGAAATTCCAGTTCAGTGAGAAACAGGCAAAGGCAATCCTTGACTTCAAACTACAGCGACTCACTGGACTTGAAATCGACAAACTCAAGGACGAGGAAGAATCCGTTAAAAAGAGCGTCGAAACGTACAAAAATATTCTTTCTACGGACGAGAACATATTGAAAGAGGTAAAACGCGATTGTCAGGATGTTTTGGACAAATATGGCGATGAAAGACGCACCGAAATTATGTCTCGTTACGTTGAATCGGATGAGCCAGATGATGTCTTTGCAGATGTGGAAGAACAAGATGTTGTAATTGTTCTTACCAACACAGGTTACATTAAGCGTGTTCCTTTGGCTGAGTACACGCAACAGGCTCGCGGAGGCAAGGGATCTAAGGGGATCAACACAAAGAATATTGATGCCATTACGAAGCTCTTCACCTCGAATACGAAGCGTATGCTTCTCTGCTTTGGTTCAGACGGGAGAATGTATAAACTTCCTGTCCCCGAGATTCCAGAAGACACAAAGCTTGCCCGTGGGAAGTACCTAAACACTATTATTGGTGCAGGGACAGATGTTACAATCGTTGCTATTACAGAGGTTGATGAGAGCAAGGAAAATGGTTATATCCTTATGTTCTCCAAGATGGGTGGAATTAAGAAGATTAAGGCTGTTGACCTCATTACAAAGCGTCGAGCAATTAATGCAATCAACATTAAGGAAGGCGACGAACTTGTCAATGTGTGTCATGTGGGAGAGTCTGAAAAAGTCTTTATTGCGACCGGTCTTGGTATGATCATTTGTTTCGATCATCAGGCTGTAAGTGCACATGGACGAAGTGCAGGAACCGTGCGCGGAATTAAGCTTGGACCAAGTGATTATGTTGTAAGCGCGGATATTTTGCCGGAAGGTGGATCACTTCTTACAACCACTAATATTGGACTTGGAAAACGTACGAAAAATGAAGTCTATAACATTCAGGCGCATGGTGGAAAGGGCAGTATCAACTGTAAGCTTAAGCCCGGTGAGCGTATTGTGTCTGTTGTAGATATTTCAGATGATAAGGATATTATCGTCGCTTGCAGTAATGGTAAAATGATTCGTATTCCGGCTGACTCCGTAAAAGAAGTACAACGTGTTTCTCGTGGAGTTCGAATGGTTGATCTTAATAAGGCAAACAATGAAGAAGTTGTTACTGTAAGTTCTGCTATTCGGGAAGATGACGAAGAAGACTCTGAGTAACAAAAAATAAGTAAAAGAAAAGACCTAGTATGAACTAGGTCTTTTTTGTGTTGTGGAGTGATACTAGAACTGATAGTTCATAATTACTCCGTAAGAAACCACGTTCTTGTCCTCTATGGCATACGTGACTTCGATTTTCTTGAGTCGCTCTGTTGGACCAAAAAGTCCACGGAAGAGCGACTCAAGTTTTTGCGTTGTGATTCTCACAGCACGAGCATCTCGACGCACATTGTCAACCGGAGCCGAGGAACCGGCTGGCATAGGATGATAGAGTTCCGTAGTGAGCTCCTCATCCATAGTAATGATTTTGGGAAAATACATCACCATCCCAGTGACCTTTCCGTCTTTTTCGAAAAAGTCAATCGTATCTGGGGCGCATTTTGTGCTCTCCAGACGAGATAGAACCTCGTCGAGGTCATCTAACTCGATGACCTCAAAAGGTTTTTCCCCAAACCAATGTGTTTTTTTCATAACATCCTCCTTCTCCCCCCATTGGGGGAAACTAAAAAATACTCTTATTAAATTTACCACTTTCACTAAAAAAATAAAAATAAAAAGGATGGAAAATCCATCCTTTTAGAGGGAAGGTTTTAGTAAATCAATATCGATCTGCTAAAACCTTTCCCTCAGTCATAAGCCAGAAAAGTAAAACAACTCCTCCAGCAAAGATCGCGGCGTCTTCAATGCCTGAGACACCACGACCGAAGAACCACGGGAAAGCCCCTGTGGTTGCACCTGCCTTAACGGCGAGGTGCATTTGGGAATACTTCCAAACGGGTGCAGCACCCGAGAGGAACATGCCAAGGAAGCGAACCAAATTTATCATGATTCGACCTCCTTTTTTACAGCAGACTCGCGACAAACATCGCGAGTCCACTAAAAATAAACAGTCCTTGCCCAAAAGTTTCCATTTTGAGCCCTTTCTACCCGCCTAGTTTTACGTCTTGTGGCGGGAAAAGACATCAATAAGTAATAAAATTATAAGCAATATCCGGAGAAAATTCAATAAAAAAATAAGTGTTAAAGTTTTTATCCTTTTACAAAAACGCATTTATTCTATTTGTTTTTGTGGTAATCTTATTGTTGAAAAAGATAGAAAGGTTGGTGCTTATATGGATGCTTTTATGGAATGGTATTATTATACCTTCCTGAATCTGTTCCAAACCGTGTTCGGCACAACTCCCGATACTGGTGTCGGCACAGGAATTATGTGTCTCATGACCCTTGCTTATCCGATTTGCTATTATATGACGGGCGGTTCGCGTCATTAATTTAAAATTTTGTTGTTTTCATGTTTTTAGGAGGAGGAAACATGTTGAAGAAGATTGCTCTTAATGCGTTGAATTTTATTTGTTTTTCGGCATTTTGCAGTGTTGTTTTGTTTGTTGTTTCAGCTTGGTTTTCAAATGGGATTCTTTTGCTCTCTTTGACTCTTTTTATGTTCCCAATTATATACAGTCGCAAAAATATTGCTCGTGCACGCAATTGTGCTAGAACATTAAACGGATCTTCTGCTGTGAGGGAGAAAACAGAAAACGCGTAAAAAAAAAGGGGCGAAAGCCCCTTTTCTGTTGTCTTAACATAAGACTTCTGTTGCCAAGGTCACAGAAACCTCCGAATCTGATTCAGTTAGACGCGGGAGAGTCCGTTACAGCCTTTCGGTCGTCCGGTCTCCGGGTCTCGCACCATCGGTCCCGGCACAAGGAGATCCTCACGATCGGCGGCAGCCAAAGCTACCATGCGCGACACCACGAGAAAAACTCCTTCCTCTGGATCCGGCAGTCCCTCTACAGACCCAAAGGTTTGCTTTGTGACTGGGATCCCAAGGATCTCGCCGATAATCTCTTCGGATTGAGAACAGCGCGGGCAGAGCCCTGAAGGCTCAATGACCATACGCTCTTCGTCACCGACAAAGAGATTAATCGCGTGCGGGGTGCAGTTGATGATTTTCATTTTAAAAAAACTCCTAAATCTACTAACTGCCAAGCGTCACCACATGTGACTGGTGACTGGCAACCAACCAACAAATTTATTATCATACTTATTTAAATAAAGTTCAAGTAAAAAAAATAAACAAAAAAAGACACCTCAATAAAGAGGTGTCTTTGTCTTAAAAACTTCTATTAGTTCTTAAGACGTACGGGGGCAACAACCCCCAGCCAGCTAACTTCTCCTTCTGATACTTTCGCATCATTCTGGAAAAGAAGCGGCTTCAGCGGATCACCCGTAAAGGTAATCTTAACCTTTACGGCGCTTACCGCCTTCACCATCTTTTCAAGATGGCGTGCCGAGAGTCCGATCTCGACACCATTCAACCCCGTGCTGTTGAGCGTCTGAACAACCTCTTCAGCATCGCCGATCATATCGGACGATGCATAAAGTCGTACGCTCTGGTCGTTGAAGGTCAGCCTGAGAGCTGAGGACTCAACTACCTTGGCACAGAGTCCGACGCGTTCGGCGGCATCATTTAGTGCGCTCTTTGAGAGCACAATTTCCTTTGCCCCGTTTGTGTCGGGAATCGCCTTTTCAAAAGGCGGCGGTGCTGCGGCGAGAAGCGGCATCGTGTAGCGTTCATTGCCCGCAATCACCTCGACGGTGTTGCCCGAGAAACGCCACTGCACATCCCCCGAAAGGGAGAGCGCAGCGATGTCTCTCCAGAGGACGAGCGTCTTTGGCTCAGATACCGGCTCTGCCAACTTGAACCTCTGACGAGAGACACAAGAGCGACTTGCTCCATAAATAGAGCAAGTGCTCCCCTCAACGATAACGGTCATGCCGTTAAACGCTGAGGGCGTCTCCTCATTCGCGATGAATGGGAGGGCTCTCGACATAATCTCCTTATATCTCTCTTCGGAGAATCCGAGAGAGAATAAGGGACTCTCGATCGGCGTGTAGCTCGGAGCCACATTCGCCAGAGAGACGAGGGACCAGCGACTACGCGCCGCTTTCACTTCGATGAGTCCATCGTCCTTTTTGGTAATGGAAACCTCATCTGCGTCTGTGGCGGCGAGCATTTCAGACAAGAACTTTCCGTTCAGTCCGAACTCCTCATCTGCCGAGGCTTGAATCGCCTCGATTTTGACCGATCCGATGGCGGATTTGTTCGCCATCGTGAGAACTACTGTATTTGAGGCATACGCCTTGATATACAGTTCTGCTCCCTTCGTGTTGCGAAGGAGCTGCGCGACAGCGTTTTTAAGAGTTTTTACCTGATACTTCATGGTGAAACCACCCTTTCTTGGCTTATCTAAGCCATAACCATAAAACAACCTACCTATAAAAATAGGTTCGACTCTGCAACTGATTTTAACGATATTTATATAAAATCGCAAGTTTGAAAATAATTGTTCCCAATTCTAATTAAATATATCCATTGAAATTTCTTTTAAATAAATTTTTCGATAAAATTATAAACAGAAGATCCATTTTGGTCTCAATATAAAGAAAGAAGGTTCTTTCATGAAAAAAATTTTTGTTTTAGACACAAACGTTGTTCTCGATGATCCTGATGCTATTTTTAAGTTTGAGGATAACGATATTGTTATCCCTGATGATGTTCTTGAAGAAGTAGATCGTTTTAAAAACGAAAAAAATACCGAACGAGGTGCAAACTCTAGAAAGTTTAGTCGTCATCTTGACAAACTTCGTGAAAAAGGAGATCTCACAAGAGATGGTGTCTCTCTTGGCGAAGGACTTGGGCATCTCAGCATTAAGTTTACGCCGAAAAGGCATTTGCAAGATACTCAAGAATATGCCATAGAAAATAGTTCCCATGTTGATAATCGAATTATGTATCTGTGTAAAAACACACAGGCATTCAAGCCCTTTTATGGAAAAGATGAAGTTCCAGTTATCCTTGTTACAGAAGATACGAATTTGCGCGTAAAGGCAAATACAATTCAAGTACAAGCGCAGGATTATTTGAACGCAAAAATCGTTCGTCGAAGCGATGATTTTTATTCGGGACGAAGACGTGTTCTTGCTCTTCCTCAAGTTATAGAGTCTTTTAATCGTCTTGGGGAGGGAATTCCAAAGGCGGACGTTCTTGATATTGAAGGTTTAACCATTAAAGAGCCTTTTTATCCAAATGAATTTATTGAAATTTATGATGCCACAAAAATTAATGGTGGAGGTGTTGGTGCCGCCTCTCTTGGACGTTTCGACCATAAGGAGCAGAAGATTGTTCCCTTGGTTTATTTAAAAGAGTTCCTTAAGCAAGGGAAACGAAGCTCTCTTTGTTTAAGCCCTCGTAACATTGGACAAAAATTTGCTTTAGAAGCTCTTCTTGCTCCTCCGGATGTCGCCCCCCTTGTTATTATGAAGGGAATTGCTGGAACGGCCAAAACATTCCTTTCCGTCGGCGCGGGTCTTTATTGCAACACGAGGGACAAATATAATCAGGTTATGATCTGTCGCCCAAGTGTTACAATGGATGAAGATATTGGATTCCTTCCCGGCGCGGAAAATGAAAAAATTGAGCCTTATATGCGAGCCATTAAGGATAATGTTTATACGTTAAAGTTCGGAAGCGAAATCGAATCAAATCCAGAGAAGATTAAACGAAACTGGGCTGAGGTCGAAGAGATGTTTTTGAATGGTACAATTAAGGCTGAGGCTCTTGCGTATCAACGAGGAAGATCTCTTAACCATTACTACTTTATTCTTGATGAGATGCAGAACGCAACGCGAAGTCAAGCAAAGACTATTGTAACGCGAGGCGGTATCGGAACAAAGATTGTTCTTCTTGGAGATCCAGATCAGATTGATAGTGCTTATTTGGATGCATATAATAATGGGCTTACTTATGTTTCTGAGTCTATGAAGGGTTCTCCTCTTTGTTGGCAGATTACGATGAAGGCATCAGAGGGCACACGTTCGCAGCTTTCTAAGGATGCTGTTGCTCGTATGAAGTAATAATAAAACCGTTCGACGGTTTTGGATGGCGTGGATTCTTGAAAAAGGATCTGCGCCTTATTTTATTTTTTGCAAAATAAAAGAGACCTTACTGAAGGTCTCTTGGTCGGAATTTTGGAAGCTATTTTTGATAGCTTGCAATAAATTCCATAATGCAGTCTTCCAACTGCTCTGCTAAAACGGGAATGCACCTAGAACAGTACAGATCCTCCCATTTCCCGCGATAGAAAATCATGCATTCCGTGAAACCATCGGGAACCATGCATAACGAAGCAAAGAATTTCTTCTTTCCAATTTCGAAATTGCACTCGAATCCTTCGGAACCGTCATGGCAGATTTTCTTTTCAATCTTGAGATCCATTAATTTCCCTCCAAATCAACTAACTTTTGCAAAAGCGGAAAAACAATTCTATGTTGATTATATATTTTTATCTGATGTAAATAAAAGAAAAAGGACTTATTGCAAGTCCTTTTTTTTAATTAAATCTCGTTTTCAAAATCATATTTACGCTTTTTGCGATAATATACCGTTCCAACAATTACAAGCCATATAATGACAGCTAGGATTGCTTTATCATACGCCGCGTTCATAATGTCACCATAATCGCCGATTGGTTCTCCAAGCGTATAGTTGAAAGGGAATTCAACTTTTGTGGCGAGAGAATCAAAACGTGAGCCATAATTCATTCTTACGTATTCTTGATATACAGCTCCGTCTACTTTTTCTTCTGATGGCGTACCGAACACTAACCATAAAACTTTTTCTTCTCCCGGTTGAAGTACAGTCTGATTCCCTGCTCCAGCAAAGAATCCTGCTTCGGAAAGAACTGTTTGCCATTTATCAATGGGGGAATAGAAGGTATCTTCTCCGTTTCGAATCTTAAAGTCGCTTGCTCGAATCTCTCTTGGAATTGTGTTTACGTTTTTAATCTTCAACTTCATGATGAACGGATTAATGTCATAATCATCATGTCCTTGCGTAAAGGAATAGCTTTCATCCAAATTGTCAAGCGCAGAGAAATTTCCATTCGTGTATTCATCACCAACAGCTTTCACCTGCATAATGAATAACGGAAGGTCTGAACGATATGTTTGATCTATATAAACTTGCAGATCTCCGATTCCATACGCTTGTGTTTTTCTGTTTGTCGTATCATTATATACAGTCATAATTGTATCTGGATGCACAACTAGATCTTTCGTATAAAAGATCGTTCCAATAATGATTGCGATAACACCTAGAATAGCTATGCCAAGGGATACAATGCGAAGCTTTGCTTTGTCCATGTTGTGCGGTTTCCCGCGTCACCTCTTTCTTGTATAAACATTCTTTTAAGATTTTACCATTTTTCATCGAGAGACGAAATCTTTTTGTCAAAACTGACGATAAGAATGCCCTAAAATCAACGTTTTTGGAAAAAATAAATATATTTTTATTGTATAATATGTTTGTTGTTATGGAAGGAAGTGTGTTATGCCGTTTGTAAACGAAACAGATAATACAACGCTTAATAAAGAAATTCATATTAGTGGAACCGTTGAGGTTATCACATATCATAATGATGAAAACGGATATACGGTTTTAAAGGTATATCCTACGGAAGGATATAAGGGGGATTTGGAGGTCATCCCTGTTATTTGTACTGTCCCCAGCATCGAGCGTGGAGAAGACGTGGAAATAACAGGAACCTTTATAAATCACCCTCGTTTTGGACTTCAGATTAAGGCAACGAATATAAAGACGCTTCTTCCTGATAGTGAGCACGGAATCTTAACCCTTCTTTGTAATGGATTTTTGCCCGGTATTGGAGAAAAAACAGGAAAACGTCTTGTTGCCACTTTTGGAAAAGATACTTTTAAGGTTATAGAATCTGAGCCGGAGCGCTTAAAAGAAATCAAGGGCATCACCCCTAAAAAAATACAAAAAATTATTGACGCTTATGCACAGAAAAAGCATATCAAAGAGACGCTCGCTTATTGCCAAAGCGTTGGAATTGGCATGGCTTTGGCAAATAAAATTTTCAAGGAATATGGCGATAACACCATAAAATTGATCCAGAAAAATCCATATAAACTGATCGATGATATTCGTGGAATTGGATTTAAAAAGGCGGATGAAATTGCGCAAAAAAATGGAATGGATCGTAACTCTCCGTTTCGTGTCGGTGCAGGACTTGAATATGTTTTGTCGGTGCAGAGTGATTACGGCAATGTCTGGTTTCCAAAACAAAAGCTTATTGAAGAAATGACAAAGACTCTTGGGATTGCTCCTAAGTTTTCGGAAGAAGTATTGTCCGAAAAGCTGGAAGATGGATCCCTTATCCAAGATTCTGTCGGTGATGAGATTTGTATTACGCGGGTTACTCAATATAAGAATGAGCGTGGAATTGCAGAGAAACTGATTGTTTTACGCGATAACACTTCCCCCTCCAGAAAAATTCAAAAGGGGGAGGAATTGGATGCTTCAATTGCTGTCGCAGAAAGATTTTGTAATATTTCTCTTGCAGATTCTCAGCGGGAAGCCGTTCGAAAAGCTGTAACGAATAATGTTTGTATTATCACGGGTGGACCCGGTGTTGGAAAAACGACGATCGTAAAAACGATTATAACGCTTCTTCATAACGCGGGGAATGAGGTTCGACTCGCCGCTCCGACAGGAAGAGCTTCAAAGCGAATGGAGGAGTCAACCGGATATCAAGCAAGTACAATTCATCGTCTTCTTGAGGTTGATCCGACAAATGGACAGTTTAAGCATCATGAAAAAAATCATCTTATTGGGGATGTTTTTATTCTTGATGAGGTGTCAATGGTTGATACCTTTCTTATGAGCTCGTTTTTAAAGGCTCTTCCTAAAAGTGCTTCCGTTATATTCGTTGGGGATGTTGACCAGTTGCCTTCTGTTGGAGCTGGAAAAGTTCTTGCAGATATGATCGAAGCAAATGTTCTTCCAGTCGCTCGTCTTACAGAAATTTTCCGCCAAGCGAAAACAAGTAAAATCATCATGAATGCTCACAATATTAATCATGGTGAAATGCCTGTTGTTGAAAATAAAATTGATGAGGATTTCTTTTATGTTCAGGCGGAGGACCCAGAGACTTGTGTTGCAAAAATCCTCCAAATGGTAACAAAGAATATTCCTGAGCGTTGGAAGTTTGATAGCTTGAAGGATGTTCAGGTGCTTTGCCCAATGAAAGCGGCTCCAATGGGGACAATGGCTTTAAACAATACTTTGCAACAGCACCTCAACCCAAATGTACAAATTGGGTTGCGTCAAGCAGAGCTCAAGAAGAAGCCTCAGTCAGAGCTTACTTCTGATGACCGAGAGTTTTTGCGAAAGAATCCAGAAGAAATTCCTTTTATTCATAACAGATATAAAACCTTCGCTGTCGGCGATAAGGTCATGCAGATGAAAAATAATTATGAAAAAGAGGTTTTTAATGGAGACGTAGGATACATTGAGCACATTAACACAAAAGACAAAATCGTGTATATTGATTTTGACGATGGGGATGGCGGTGCTCGCTCGGTAACGTATCAGTATGATGAGTTGGATGAAATTGTCCTTTCATACGCATGTACGATTCATAAAAGTCAGGGAAGTGAATATCCTGTCGTTGTGATTCCCGTTATGACGCAACATTTTATGATGCTTCAGCGCAAGCTTTTGTATACTGGCGTGACAAGAGGAAAGAAAATCGTTATTATTGTTGGGCAAAGAGAAGCTCTAAAAATGGCGGTTCGCGGGAAAAAGGTCGAGTTTGGGCGATATACAAAGCTCAAAGAGTGGCTTGTTCAGTTCGGAAAAAGCAAGGTCTCCTGATGATGGGGACTTTGCTTTTGTTTTATTGGGAATAAATGCCTTTTCTTTTGGTAAAATTATTGAAGATTTATTTAAAGGTGAAGAGTTATGACAAATATAGAAGAAAAGCTGATTAATGGACTTAACCCTCAGCAAAAAGAGGCTGTTTTAGCTATTGACGGACCTGTTCGTGTTGTTGCTGGTGCAGGATCCGGAAAAACAAGCGTTTTAACAAAGCGTGTAGCATTGATGTTGGAGCGAGGAATTTCTCCTTACAATATTCTCGCTATTACTTTTACCAATAAAGCCGCAAATGAGATGAAAGAACGTATTGCAGGGTTGGTTGGAAAAGAGTTGGCTGATAAAATAACGATTTCAACTTTCCACTCTTTTTGCGCGCGGTTTATTCGCCGTAATGTGGACGCAGTTCCCAACTTAAAGGATAAGAATTTTACAATTAAAGATGAAGATGACAAGAAGGCTCTCATAAATGATTGTTTGAAAACGCTCAATATTGAGGCAAAGGCTTCTTGGTTCGCAAACGCTATATCTGATTTCAAGAATAATCTTCTTTTGCCAGAGACCATTGAGGTTGATTGGAAAAATAAAGATTATGTTGCTGTTTATCAAATGTATCAAGAGCGGCTTAAAGCGAATAATTCTTGTGATTTTGATGATCTTCTTGTCCTTTTTTGGAAGATGTTGAAGCAACGCCCGGATCTTCTTGAGCGTTTTCAAGAGCAGTTTAAATATATTTCTGTTGACGAATATCAAGACACGAATGGTGCTCAATATGAGATTGTTCGTTTGCTTGCAAAAAAACATCAAAATATTTTTATCGTTGGTGATGTAGATCAGTCTATTTATGGTTTTCGTGGTGCTGATTTCTCAAACATGATGAATTTTAACCGGGATTATCCGAACGCACGGCTTATAAAACTTGAAAGAAATTATCGCTCCACAGAGATTATTGTTAATGCGGCTAATAGCGTTATTGAACATAATCAAGAGCGTTTGGAGAAAGTTCTTTGGACCGATGACAAAAGGAATATTCCGATCATTTGCAGGACCTTACATTCGAGTGATGAAGAGGCGCTTTGGGTTACACAACAAATAAAGAGAGAGGTTCAGGAAAATAACAGAAAATATAATGATATTTGCATCTTAATTCGCAATAACGCTCTTAGCCGTTCATTTGAGGAATGTTTTGTTAAATCTAGTATTCCATATGTTGTTATCGGAGCTAAAACTTTTTATGATCGCAGAGAAGTAAAAGACACTTTGGCATATTTAAACGTTCTATCAAATCCAAACGATTTTATTGCCTTGCGCCGTATTATTAATGAGCCAAAGCGTAGTATTGGTGATAAATCTGTACAGAAGTTTTTCCATTATTGCTTTGAGAATGGATATGACTTTTTTGAAGGCGTAAATTCTCTTAAAGAATCTGATGCATTTTCAACAATGATGCCTAAAAAGGGGCGGTCTGGACTTCTTGGGCTATACGAAGCAATGAATATTGTGCGTAATGATAACGAAACTCCTCTTTACAAAAAAATTGAGTCTATTATGCAGAATACAGGATATCTTAAGGCTCTGTATGATGATGTGCGTAACGAGGGAGAAGAGGTCAGTCAAACCCGGATTGATAATGTTTACTCACTAATTGATCTTGCACGTACCTTTCGCCTCTCCCCAAACGAACGAACCATTGAGAATTTTTTGGAGCATATCGCTCTTATTTCTGGTGCAGATACGACAAATGATGATAAAGATAACGTCACTATCATGACTTGCCACGCGGCAAAAGGACTGGAATATCCCGTTGTCTTTATTGTTGCTTTTGAAGAAGGGATTATTCCTTCCGGTTTTGCTATAAATGACGAAAAGATTGGGATTAACAGGGGAATTGAAGAGGAACGGCGGCTCTGCTATGTTGCGATTACGCGAGCAAAAGAACAGTTGTATCTGACGAGCTCTTTGTTCCGGATGGCGAAGGGAAATGCTTCTAGCCCGATCGCCTCTCGTTTTTATAGAGAAATTCCGACGCAATTGCTCCTTGGCTCTTTGGATTTGGGGATTTTTTGCTAAATTGTTAAAATAAAAAAAGAAATGTTTTTTGTACTGTTTACAGGTGGATAAGTAATGAATTATTTGTTTTTCTCTCGAATTATATATACGCTTCCTTTTCTTATATATTGTGGCTTAAACACGCCCTCCATTTTTGCAAACCAAACAACGGTTCTTTTTACGCTTTTGTATCTGGTTGTGTTTCTTTTCAGCGTGTTCTTCTTTGGTATATCAAAAAAAATAATTCCGACGCTTCTCGTGCATTTTGTTTTTGCTTTTGAGTTTTATATTCTCGCTACTCTTGCAACAGCAACGGGAGATCACAATATTTTACTGTTTATTCTCCTTACTTCATTTTATACGATAGAGTCGTTAAGAAATGATTCTTTGAATCTTATGATTCACCTCTTTATGTTTGTTGGCGGTTTCTATTATGTCCATATGTATTATGGACTTTCTATCGTGGATTACACCTTTGATTTTGCAACGATCCCCATCTTAGGATCCGTCCTTTTGTGTCGGGCAATCATGAGTATGCTTGAAAGCAAACATATTGTTACAGAAGAAGTTGTAAAGACGAAAGAAGTCTATGTGCCAAAGGATTCCGCAGAAACCTTAGAAAAGCTTGATAAATATAAAGACAACGAGAGTATTCTCAAACGTAAAATTTCTTTTTATAAAGATCGTGCTGTTGAATTAAAAAAAGACATTGATGGTCTCGCTTCTGAAAAGAAAGCTTTAGAGCGTGAATATGATGATTTTTATAAACAAGCAATAGAACAACAAAGCATCAATAAGGATATTGCTAAAGCATATTTTGTTCTTATGGCAAATAGTTATTTAGATTTAAATAGGACGCTTGAGGATAATATAAACAATGTTCTTTCCGTTGCTCTCAATGCAACAAATGCTAAATATATTTGTTTGGTTACGAAAGAAGAGTTTGATGAACATGGTTTTGAGATTGAGAAACCTAAATATGCTCTTTATTCTTCTTTCCGTTCGAATGATGTCACTTTTTCTGACCAAGCGTTTGTTGGGACGGATGTTGTAAAAAACAATCTTAGAGAAGTTATAAAAACACAAAAATGTGTTACGGTTGTAAATGTTGATATTCCTGAAAGTTTATCCCCAATCAGCCATATCATTCTCGCTCCCGTAATGGGGGATGATGTTTTTAAAGGCGTATTGATGCAATGTTTTGATGACAGTTATCAAAGAAACGTTCATTATTACAATCTTGTCTTGATGATTGCCTATCAAATTTATTCCGCTCTTAAAAACGGCTCCTTGTATCGACAGGCAAAAGATTCGAGCAGTATTGATAAGTTTACAAACACTTATAATAAGGCTTATTTGCTTTCTGCACTTCCCCTTATTATTTCAAATGCGTATAACTATGATACCGCACTTGGACTTGTCTTTATTGACATAGATTATTTTAAAAATGTTAATGATACTTATGGACATGATAAGGGAGATTTAGTCCTTCAAAAGGTCGTTGTTATTTTGAAAGACCACATTCGTCAAACGGATATGGTGTTCCGTTTTGGTGGAGATGAGTTTGTTATTCTGTTTTCTGGTGCAACCAAAGAACAGTTGTCTGGCTTCTTTTCTGATGTTAATGAAGATATTCATAATCTGGGAATTCGAATTAAAAAAGGAGAAGAAGAAAAAAGCCTTTCTGTCAGTATGGGCGCATATATTTATGAGCCAAAAGAAGATGGTGAAATCTCTTCGGAAAAACTTCTTAAACTCGCTGATAATGCCGTTTATGTGGCGAAAAAAGGTGGAAAAGGACGAATACATATATCCGAATAATTTTCTTCAAAAACGGGCGGTTTCGTCCGTTTTTCTTTTTCTCATGCAAAAAGCAATCTTCTCAATTAAAATAGTTTCAAAGGAGATGATCATGTTTTGGCAAATGCAGAAGAACTGAAAAAATTACAGGAATCGTTGGATGGGATTACGAAAAAATATGGAAAGGGAGCTGTTATGCGTCTTTCCGATAAACCGCTAAATTTAGCGCGAATTTCGTCTGGTGTTTTCCCTGTTGATGAAATTATTGGGGGCGGATATCCCCTCGGGCGAATCATTGAGCTTTACGGACCGGAATCTTCTGGAAAAACGACGCTGGCATTGAAAGCAATTGCATCTTTTCAGAAAGAGGGACATGTTTGCGCCTTTATTGATGCAGAACATGCTCTTGATCCTGATTATGCTGTTGCGCTTGGAGTCGATATTGACAACCTTTATGTTTCTCAGCCGGATTGTGGAGAAACCGCTCTTGAAATTGCAGAAATTCTTGTTCGCTCCGGCGCTGTCGGACTCATTGTTGTTGATTCTGTTGCGGCGCTCGTGCCTCGTGCTGAAATTGACGGAGAGATGGGTGCAGCATCGGTTGGTGTGCATGCACGTCTTATGAGTCAGGCAATGCGTAAGCTCACAGGGATTGTTTCAACTTCTCAATCTGTTGTTATTTTTATTAATCAGCTTCGTGATAAAATTGGAAATAATTATGGCGGAAATGAAACAACAACCGGTGGACGCGCACTGAAGTTTTACGCATCTATTCGTCTTGATGTGAGAAAAAAGGCGACAGTTCAGACCGATGGGAATGCTGTTGCGAATACGGTTTCTGTAAGAACAGTGAAGAATAAAACCTTCCCTCCATTCCGTTCTTGTGAATTTGACATCAATTATGGAACAGGACCCGATGAGGTCGGATATGTTATCGAGAGAGCTGTTGAGGCAGGTCTTATAACTAAGGCTGGCGCATGGTATAGCATGGACGGTTTCAGAGGTCATGGAAAAAGAGAGATGGTTAATTATCTCTCAGAGGATCCTGTTGGCGTGGAGCGATATAAAGAAATTAAGGACGCTATTCGTTCCGATAAAAAAGATTCGTAAAAAAAATCACCCTGCTCGTTGTCGGGCAGGGTTTGTTTCAATTAATGTTTCCGAAAAAGGAAATAAGATGTTACAATTAATTTGATGAATTGGAGGTGTTTTTATGAAGAACCATATAAAAAGTTTTTTAACTTTAAGTGTTATCGGTGTTTCCCTGTTTTGTTTATTTCCCGGAAACGTTTATGCAACGGAACAAGATGATGTCATGGACCGAATGGAGCGGAGCAATAAAGATTTTGATAAAAAATCGGAAGAGATGCGGCGCTCTTTTGACCAGACAATAAATTCCTATTCAAACGGTTCTGTTGCAAACTCTAAACTTGCGGAAAAACAAAAGTCTGAAATTGAGCGTCAGTTTAACGAAAGCAAAAGTAGTCTAAGTGGAAATAAAGATGTAACGAGAAGCATGCCTTCACAGCGACGCGCTGACCTTACTCGTGGTTTTGATACAAACATCAATAATACGGATAGGGATTTAATGCGTTTGCAAAATAACGCTAACAACAGCTCTTTATACTCTAATGCTGAATTAGACCAAGGGGATCGGTTTAGTGACATGAGTGGTGGTGCTCAGATTGATAACGAGAGAGACACTTTAAGTCGCAACAATCGAGAAGCCGCAACACTCGTTATGGATGGACAAGATTCTGGCGATGATTATTCTAACCGCCGAGATTCTCGTGAGCGTCCTGTTGGTGAAATCGTTACCGACGAGGGTTCTAATAAAGGTGGAATTGTCAATCTCGACAATAACGAACTTTTAAAATATCTATTAATTGTTGTCGTTGTGTTTGTTGTCATGGCGGTCTTATATTTCAACGGACGGCGCCGTAGTGATGAGGAATAAGAAAGGAAAATGTAGTATGTACGCTTATTCAAAAGAAATGGGAACTTTGATTGATCTTGTTGGTGCGGCCATCTCAAACCGTTTTCAGGAGATCCCTGTTTATCCTGATGATGCCGTTGAAGGGACACCCCCAATTCGTATTGACCAGCAGTATGTTGATACTCAAGTAATTGGTTTCGGTTTTGGATCTAGCCTTCCCTTGGCAAATTTACAAACGGAAGATTTGGCCAGAGCGCTGGTTGAAGATATTGCCAGTTGCATTAAAAAGGGCGACGATTTTTATGACGTGCGTCAGCGTGTCGAACAAATTGTTAACAAGTCGCGATAATTACGGAGGGATTTCATGAGCCGTTGGTCATGGAGAAAGAGAAGAAAGAGACGTAAAAAGAGTGAGGATAATTTTGATGGGAAATCCGGTCTTGAAATATCCTCAACCAACACATCTCTTGTAAATCTTTCTGAAAATGAAAAGACAAAAACGATCGGGGATTCTCCCGAAAAGTTCTTTATTGAAGGTCTTGAATTTGATTATAAAAAGGCAATGACGAAAGCCTATTCTGTTGCTATTATTGGAATTGTTGTTGGTTTAATCTTTATAGCTTATAACTTGTATACATCTCAAGAACAAAAACAGGCGCATAACAAACCTATTCAAACAAAGACCTCTAGTTATGTTGAGCCAGAGCGTCGTGATAAGGTTAATGCAAATGGAGATGAGACGGTGGAGCAAAAAAATCAAGAGATGGATGCTTTTGTTAACTCTGAAGATGTAAGAAATAACAACCCTGATTTAGTCAGTTTGAAAGGAAGGAATTACTATATGTTTAACAACAAAATACTTCTTCCTTTGGATAATCAAGAATGGGTTCAGTATGATAATACATCAAGCACCTCCGGATATGGGGCGATAAGCTCTTATTTGCCAGTTGACGAGAACCAAAGCAACTGGCGGCAGAAGATTATAGTTCATCATATCTTTTCTAATAAAGACTTTAATTGTTTCGAGTTTACAGATAAGCTGGTAAATGGTATTATTGTAAATGTTCAAAACCAGTTAGAAGTTGATGGATCTGATTTTGATATAGTTAAAGGATTGTCTTTTAACTATGTTAGAAAGGATGCGAACGATACTTTACTTTATTGGGGGCTTAACGTTCCGAATAATATCCCTCAAGTACAGTTTGTTCGTTGTTTTGTATCAGATTTTACAAAAGAACCATATCTGATTACATACACCATCAAAACAGATGGAACTCTGATGGATGATCAGAGTATCCAAAATGCTCTTCGTACGTTGGATAGTGCTCAAGAGTTAAAGTAGAAAGGATAATTACTATGGCTACATTGATTGAGAAGCGGAGCTTTAGTCGTTCCGCGTGTAAAGGATTTTCATGTAACGTGAAAACGGGAGTAAATGATGATTACGAGCTTTCCGTTTTAAACATCAGCAACGGTGGAATGTTGCTGAAGGATTCAAAGGAGTCTGGTTTGAAAGAAAATGAAAGTTATACTTTTTATTTCTATCCAGACGAGAATAAAAAAACTTCTAAAAAGGGGAAGGTAATCCGTCGGCAAGAGAAAACAATTGCCGTAAAGTTTTCAAGTCCGTTTGATTTGTCAAAAATAAAAAGCCTGAGAATGGCTGGATAAAAAAAGAGAGTCTTGATAGACTCTCTTTTTTAGTGGAAAGAGAATTAAAACAGGCTAACCTGCCCCTCTTCATCTTTCTTTGCTTTCCCTCTCTGGATTGCAGAAAGTCTCTGCTCCCCAAGACGGATAGCGCGGCGGAGTGCTCGGATCGTGTCACGATCACCTTCTTCCGCAGCTTTCGTGATAGTCTCTTCAATGTCCTCTGCGGAAATTGAGAGATTATCAACGGTTTCGTATGCCTCTCGTGGCGCGGCAGCGATCATCACTCCCGCACCAACGATTTCGATCGTTGATGCCATTTCGGGAATGAGTTTCATCTCTGCCTGATCCATGTTCTCGGCGAAGACTTCCTTCAAGATAGGATATCCTGTAAAAGCCTTTACCGATAACGGCATAATTTTCCCTTTGACGGGACCTTCCAGCCGGTACATCTTCGTCCGGCTTTCATTGCGGGACGCCTTTTTCAAGGCAACTCGCTGAGGAAGGGTTAATCCTTCCTTGTCGATTTCGGACAAGATGAAGGAATAAATCCCTTCGTCCGGCACTTCCATGTGCCAGATGACGGACTTCTTAAAGGAGTCCACCTCAATGAGGTCGGATACAACCGCCTCGTCAAGGATCTCGTCCACCAAAGAGATTTCAAGTGCTGACATAAGAACCTCCTTCTCCCCATTCTCGGGGAAACCATCTTTTCCCACCAGCTATATGTGGGAAATTCTCATGCTTTTATTATACAAACAAATTCATAAACAGCAACTTTTGTGAAAGCATAAAAATTTTCTTTTTTCTCATGATATAATTTTGGTGATCTTGTTATATTATGTTGTGAGAAAAGAGGTTCATTACGTGCTTTCTTATATAAAGAAATATTTTGCAAACCGACATGTTCATATGTCTGAAATGCTTGGTATTGTTGAAGAAATAAATAACTTAGAACCATTTTATGAAAAAAAGACTGACGATGAACTTCGTGAACGAATTAATTTTTATCAGTATCAAGCGAGAACGGGAATAACAAAACGAAAAGCTAAAACTATCTTAATCAATGTCTTTGCGATTGTTCGTGAAGCCTCTAAGAGAGTGTTGAAAAAGCGCCATTATGATGTTCAAATCCTTGGCGGACTATTCTTAAATAGAAAATGTATATCGGAAATGCAAACAGGAGAAGGAAAAACGCTTGTCGCGATGGCTCCTGCTGTTTACAATGCTGTTATTGGAAACAAGGTGCATATCGTTACCGTAAATGACTATCTTGCTTTACGTGATTGGCAAGAGATGAGTGCGCTTTATTCTTTTCTTGGGCTTTCCTCTGGCGTTATCCTTTCTACTTTGAGCCCTGAACAAAGAAGAGAAAGTTATTCTTGCGATATTGTTTATGGAACGAACAATGAGTTTGGATTTGATTATTTAAGAGATAACATGAAATCGGATCATGACAATCCAATTCAAGGAGATCTTGATTTCGTAATTATTGATGAAGTGGACTCTGTTTTAATTGATGAAGCAAGAACACCTCTTATTATTTCCGCAAAAGCAGAAAATAATACAGAGATGTACGTTCGTATGTCGAAGCTTATATCTTGTTTTAAAGAAAACATTGATTTTAAACGTGACTCTGAGGACAAAAAAGTTGTTGTTGCGACAGATGACGGAATCCACCGGCTTGAGCGTTTTTTTGAGATAGATAACTTGTATACTCCAGAAAATAGTCTTTTACTAAATTGTATGGAGCAAACACTTAAAGCATATTTTGTTTTTGAAAAAGACAAAGATTATGTTGTAAAAGATGGAGAAATTATTATTGTTGATGATTTCACTGGAAGATTGATGCAGGGGCGCCGATATTCAAATGGTTTACATCAAGCTATTGAGGCAAAAGAAGGAGTAGAGCTTAAAGAGGAAAGTAAAACAGTTGCAACGATTACGTTTCAAAATTATTTTCGTCTTTATAAAAAGCTTTCGGGAATGACCGGTACCGCAAAAACGGACGAAGATGAATTTTATAAAACATATGGCTTAACTGTTGTTCAGATTCCTAAAAATAAACCAAGCAAACGTGTCGATTTACATGATGTTGTGTTTCGCTCTAAACAAGCGAAATATAACCATGTCGTTACAAAAATCAAAGAGTGTAACTCTATTGGACAACCCATTCTTGTCGGAACGACGAGCATTCAGGCAAGTGAGTTCATTTCAGAAATGCTTTCAAAAGAAAGTATTCCGCATAAGGTTCTTAATGCAAAACATGATGCAGAGGAAGCTGAAATTATTTCACATGCAGGAGAGATCGGGGCAATAACAATCGCAACGAACATGGCTGGACGAGGCACGGATATTATCCCTGCTGAAGGTGTTGAAGAATTGGGCGGACTTTTTATCCTTGGCACAGAAAAACATGAGTCGCGTCGTATCGACAACCAGCTTAGGGGAAGAACGGCTCGACAAGGCGCTAGTGGAACAACGCAATTTTATATTTCTTTGGAAGACGACTTGTTTAAATATTTTGGTGGAGAGAAACTTTTAGAGATTTTTAAGAGATTCCAGATAGATCTTGATGAAAGCCCGATCGAATCTCGATATTTGACAAATAGTATTGACAAAAGTCAACGAAGGATCGAGGCAAAGAACTTTGATATCAGAAAACATCTTTTAAGTTATGATGATGTACTGAACCAACAGCGCAACATCATATATGAGCAACGAATTGCTATTAAGGAAATGGATTATGATTCTATAAAACGAAATCTGTTTTCTTTTATTGAAGTTGAAGCTCATAAGGTTTTGGATGTTTATGCTCCTCCCGATCGATATCCTGAAGAATATCGTTTAAGTGAATTAACCTTAGCTTTGGAGCAAACGTTTCGCTTAAAGGATCTCGTTTCCGAGGAAGAACTTTCTGGTCTTTCAAAGGTTGAAATTGATAATTTTGTGGTGGCTCGCTTAAAGAATGTTATTGAGTTAAAAGAGAGTATTGTTTCTAAAGAAACTCTTTGTTGGTCTCTAAAGACTGTTTTATTGCATTTGACAGATTCTTTTTGGGCGGAGCTCATTAATGACATGACTCTTTTAAAAGAAGGCATTAATCTCAGAGCTTATGGACAACAGAATCCTATTTATGAATATCAAAAAGAAGCTTTTGATTTATTTCGTGCGATGGAAGATGAGATCACCTCTAACTTTGTTTCTTTTGCTCTTGGATTACAGATCCAAGTCAGCGACCCCACGGACGAATCCGGGAGCTTGTAAGTCGGGGAAGCATAGGTTTTAGCGACTTTCGTCTCCCTAAACCCGCCTACATCATCGGGCGGCTGACAGCGCCCGCTTTGCCAAGGAGTCTACTCCGAGGCAGTTATTCTCTCGTATCGAGGATGGTTGTCGCCTGAGATCCACAGCGTTCCTAAGAACTGAATGTTCATCGCTCCCACGCGGTCATCGTTGGATTTGTAACCGCATTGGCACGAATAGAAGTGGTTGTGGTGGTCACGATTCTCCTTGTGGATCGTCCCGCATTTTGGACAACGCTGCGAGGTGTACTTCGCGGAAACCTTGAGGACTTCGGACTTGTTCTCACGCGCCTTGTAGCTCAGAAATTGCTCTAATTGGTAAAAACTCCAACTTCGCAGGTCATAATTTTGCTTTTTCCCGCGTGACAAATTCGACTCTTCAAAGCTGACACCCGTGAGATCTTCGAGTACAAAAAGCGTGTTCTCGCCATATTTCTGAACGAGTGTCTTAGAAATCTGATGGTTCACATCGGACATCCAACGGTTCTCTCGCCCAGAGATAGCCTTGAGTCTGCGTTTCGCGGATTTTGTCCCTTTCGACTGAAGCTGACGGCGCACCTCTTGGAATTTACGGCGTTTTGTCGCAATCTTTTTGTCCGAAACAAACGCGGTTTTCCCTTGTTCGTCGTAACTGACGGCTAGGAAGCGAAGTCCGCGATCAATTCCGACGACGTGTTTCACGTTCTCTTTTTCGAAGTCCTCGACTGCTTTGGTCACGGGGATGTGCAGATACCAAAGTCCGTTGAGTTTAACCAGTTTCGCGGTGCCGAGGTCATAAGATCCGTCCAGATACGAGGCAAAGTGCTCGCCGAAAAAGGGACACTTGACCCTTCCTCCGAGGGTGTTGAGCGACAAAGTTTTCCCGCCGTCAGCGAAGCTGTAGTCGCTTCTACGAACTAAGTCGACTTGTGGACGTCCAAAGGACACTGATTTCCAGAGCCATTCGAGCGTCTTTGTGATGCGCTTCCAGTCGCCGTTTTCATCCTTGTACCAATAAGGATTTTGAAACAACTGCTGTTTCACCGTCTTGTATCGGGCAATCGTCGTCTTGATACACGACTGCGCCATCTGCGACTTTAGCCCAAAACGGCTCCGAATGTCTGCATAAAGCGCTCGGTTGAGACTCAGATATGCCAAGTCGAACGCATTGTCGAAGATGTACTTAGACACAAAATTACACGCCTGACGGTACTGCTCGGTCGTCTGACGAAATAGCTCGATCTGTTCTGGTGTGACGTTTATGCGAAGTTTTATCGTTTTCGTTAGGTCGGACACTTTTCACCTGCCTTTCTAAAAAAATATATTACTTCACCAATAAAATTATACTATAATTTTAGTTGAAAGTTAAGAGAGGAGGAAGTGACAGCTCCTCTCTATGCCTAAAGGCAGGGGGGTTGATGAATCAAAATGCTTCTGTTGCTAATGATGCCTAATGCATTTTCTTTGGCGCGTTAAAAAGAAGGTGATACAATATTGCTGATTATTTTCGAAAGGTGGTGATTAGTGTGCCTAACACAAAAGAGGTTTTAAAAAAGCCGTTGTTATTCCCAGAAAAAAGAGTTTCATCTAAGGAGGAAAATTTAATTGAAAAGGTTAGTTTTCTGCCTTATGAACAAGAAAGCGTACGAAGCTTTATCAAGAGTATGATAATTGCTTTAGAGGCACGAGACACCTATACAAAAAACCACTCCGCACGGGTGGCTTTGTTCTCCGAAGAAATTGCTAGAAATTTAGATTTGTCTCCGGAAACGACAGAGATTGTTCGAATCTCTGGTTTATTGCATGATATTGGAAAGATTGGAATTTCTGATAAAATTTTATTGAAGCAAGGACGTTTAACTGAATTGGAACTTTTGGCTGTAGAAGAACATCCTTCTATTTCAGAAGATATATGTCGTCCAATTCATTTCTTTAACCCAATCCTTCCTATTATTCGCGGACATCATGAACGAATAGATGGAAAAGGATATCCCGATCATAAGGTCGGTGATGAAATCCATATAGGGGCTCGAATTGTTTCTCTTGCGGATTCCTTTGACGCCCTTATATCAAATCGTTCGTATCGAAATGCGTTATCTCTTGATCGCGTTTTGAGCATTTTAAAATCCGGTGCCGGAAAACAGTGGGATGTAAGAGTTATCAATGCCTTCATTGATAATTTAGATGTAGAACGATTATCTCAAATTCTTCAACAGACATCAAAGAGTGATAGGGTTGCGACCCTTGCTTCTGGAACTATTTTTGAGGTGTAGAAAGGATCTGTTTTAATGAACAACCTTAATTTGAAAAAGGCGCTTGCTATTGGTTTAGTCGCTTCTTCTTTTAGTGTTTTTTACTCAGACAATGTAGAAGCAAAATCCAATAAGAGAGAGGTTCAGCAAGCAACACAGGCTTATCAGCAAGGATATCAGCTTTATCTTAACAATGATATTAAGGGTGCGGCAGATGCTTTTATGCTGGCAACAAAAAAGGATGAAAACAACCCCCTTTATGAGTTGTTTGCCGGAGATACGCTTCGCATTTTAAAGCAGTATCCTGCATCTATTCGTTATTATGAGTCTGCAATCGAACATTATAAGAAGGCGGATAAAGAATATCGAGACCGAATTCTTATCAAGGCATATATGGGTCTTTCTGTCGGATACAGAGAGAAAGATGAAGACGAAAAGGCAATTGATTATGCCAAGCGTCTTATAAAGGCTTATCCAGATGAGTTTCGTGGATATTACAGTCTTGGGAATGTCTATGCCAAGAATAAGAAAACCGAAGAGGATGCCATTACACAGTATAAGTTGGCAATAGAGAAGGATAAAGAACAGCTTCAACCCTATCTTGCCCTCGCTTCTTTATATAATCGGCAGGGAAATACAAAAGGGATTATAGAAACATATAAAGAGGCTGTCGATTATCGTCCTCTTGATGAAGCCTTAAAGATGTCTCTTGCTCAGGTTTATCTTTCCAATAAAGATTCTAATGGAAATGGACAATATAAGGAAGCTGAGCAGGTCCTTCGAAGTCTTGTTAGCGTAAATAATGCGAATGCATTTGCTCACTATTATCTTGGACTTACCTATATTCTGTTAGGAAACCAAGCAAAGGCTGAAAATGAGCTCGCTATTCTTAACAATTTGAATCCAAACCTCGGAAATCGTCTTTATCGAGAAGCGAATGCTTATTATCGTAAGCATGGCAATGAACCTCAAGTAGAAACGATTCGGGCTGATTCTTTTGAAGACATTAAGGATTTGGCAAACGAATCTTCACCTGCGCATGATGGTGGCTCTTTGGAAAATAAAATGATCGATAACCAAATCAAAAAAATGGAAGAGCGGGAAAAAGCAAAAGATAAAGCAATTTGAATAAAATCCACCGCGCACTCCCGTGACTTTAGTCGTGGGTGGTTCAAAAATCAAGAAAGGATCTACGATCCTTTCTTTTTTATAAAAAAGATGTTTATTTTGTTTTATAATACAAAATATAAACAAACACCTAAAAAGAAAGGTAGTGATTGAATAAATGGGCGTTTTGAGCGAATTTCGCAAGAAAAGAAAAGAAAAACAGAATTCTATTTCTGCGGAAGAGCAAAAGGAAAGAGAGGTAAACCCTTTTTCAGTACCAGAAAAGCCCCTTTCGACAGACGAAAAGCTTGATAAAATTCTTGTTGAAAATCGAGCCTTAAGAAAAGAGCTTTTGACGAATCGGGTTATTGATGCTGTTATACTGATTATTGTTCTGCTTTATATCAACTATAAGATTACGAATTTGCAGGATATTGTTGGAGTGCTGGTGCAGGTGTTTATGGGAGGAATAGAATGACGGTTCAAGAAGAACGACTTGGTGTTGTTTTTTCTGACGAGCGTTTAAACACTCTTGGCGCTCACTTAGATGAGCTTGAGCTTCCTAAAGTTCCCTATGATATAACCTTGGCTGACATGGAGACACTCCTTGCATATCACGCAAATATGCTTCCATATCTTATTGCAAACAAGGAAATTGTGGATTCTGAGGAAAAGGCTCAATCCGCTCGAATCGAACAGCAAAAAAGCCGACTATCAACGGATATGCTTAAGATAAACTCTGGAATTAAAGCCACTGAGTTAAAAAATCTTGTAAACTCGAATCCAGAGATTGTATCCATGATGGATGAGCTCATTGATATCCGAAGGACACAGGCTAAGCTTTCTGCTCGAATTAGCGCCCTTGAATCGCAAAATGTGTCTTTACGAAAACTCACAACCGTCCGTCTTGAATCTTTGAAACAAGGCGTTTAATATGTTTTTTACTGATGAAAGGAAAATTTTTATGAACAAGAAACTTCGTGTCGCTGGATTTGGACTTCTTCTTGGAGCTAGTGCTTTTGGACTCTCTGGTTGCACCTCTCCATTTGGTCAGACGGTCGCTCAGCCCGAGAAGCCTCAGACTGCAATCGTTGACTATGAGATTATTGTGAATCAGCATCCAAAGGTTGCAGAGGCAAAGGCAAAGATGGAGAAGGAGTATGAGGCAATTCAGGGAAGTATGACGCCTGAAGAGCTTGGAAAGCTTTCTCCTGAAGATCGACAGAAGCGCATTACCGAAACGCAGAAGATGATTTCTGATAAAGAGGTTGAGTTCTTTAAGCCAATTGAGCAGAATGTGAACGATTCCCTCGATGCTGTTATGCAGGAAAAGGGGATTAAGATCCTCTTCGATAAGCGAGCCGTGATTCGTGGCGGAGAGGACGTTACAAAGGATGTTCTTATCAAGGAGGGCGTATCGTCCAGCGATGCCGAGCGAATCGTTGCTGGAATTCCTAAGCCGGAAGCTCCTCAGCCAGTAGAGCCTGTTGATGCTGTCGCGGGTGTTGTTCCTGCTGGAACCCCCGTTGTCCCGCAGTGATATAAAACAAAAAACATAATAAAAGCCCCTAAGTTGGGGCTTTTTTATTGCAAAAAAAAGAAGGCTCCGAAGAGCCCTCTTTCAAATGTGGAGGAACATTTCTATTGCACGCTTGCGTTGATCTTCAAGATCCACTGTTCCTTTATTTACATACTTAACTGAGAATACGCCATCTTTCGTTTGTGATACCTTGCCCATTTCCAAGTACGTTGTTTCATCTTCGTTGGCACCAGCCAATCTCCACTGATAGATAATTCCCTTATCTCCATCGTGAAGGATCTTAATGCGTCCGTCTGGATTCTTCTTCTCCAGTTCTTGCGCATGCACCTTCATATATGAGCTGACATTCTGAAATGCCTTTGGCTCATACATATCAAAGACGACAAGTTCAGACCAATTATTCAGGTCGCTTCCGCGTTTCAGGAATACAAACTTTTCTTTTAAGAAGCCCTCGTATTTCCCTTCAATTGGCACATACATAATATCCCAGTGCCCGCCCAAGAACCCGTCAATTGGAGCGTTGCCCTCCTTGAGCTCTTTGATAATATCTGTATTTTGGAGATCTACCGTAACTCTTGTTGCTTCTCGATTATATCCTTCCTTTGTGATTGTTTTTTCTGGAAGCATATACATTACTCCAATTGCAATAAGGATAAGAATGATTGCTCCGATGAGAAATCTCATTGCGTTTTTGTTTTCCATTCTTTAAAATTCCTTTCTGTTACTTTATCTTTGCAAGAATATAATTCCAGCGTTCGACTTTTCCTTCAGTGTCTTTAGAACCGTCGTTTTTCACTGTATATTGAGCAATGTATACAACACTGTCTAAAGAACCCTTGAAAACTTTTCCAGATATAAATATTCTACCAGAGTTTGAGTATCCGGTGAAGGTAATACCGCCTTCTTCTTCTTGGTGTTTAATTTTAAAATCCGAAATTTTCTCTTTGATCCAAGTTTCAAATACGTCATAAACAACCGGAACCGGGTTTTCTATTTTGACATTCACGAAAGTACGAAAAACAAGAGCTTCGTTCCAACCGCTTGGTGATTGTCCCTTTGGAAAATAGGGACGAAGTGTTGGCACTCCATTTTTTGCCGTTTCTCCTGTCATTTCCCAGTTGTCTGCAATCCCAATTGCTTTTGTGATTGCGCCAAGATCTGAGTTTACAACAGTTTTATTTGTCTTGTTGATTTTAGCTGTCGCTTCCTTCTGAGCATCTGTCTTTTGTTCATCAGGAATATCTCCGCCGGTTGGATCCGCTTCTTCAGCAGTCACTTCTTTTATTACCGGCTTTTCCGCGTCTTCCGTGTTTTTCGTTTGAATAAAGTGTCCTATTGTAAAGATAGCAATAATCCAAACAAAAAATATTAACCCCGCTTTCAGGAATTTCTTTCGATCTTTTTTTATCAAGAGTAACACCCGTTTCTATTTCTTATCTAATTTCATTACCCATTGTACCAGATTTTTCTGGATAACAGCTTTTAATTTTTAAAAAGTTGAGTGTGCTCGTTTTCTTTCGTGATATAATTTTAAAAAAAAGGAGGCTTTGCTTTGAAGTTTTTATTTACATTTCCAAGTATGACGGCGGCATTTAGTGCCGATAAATACATGAAAGACTCTAAAGAGCTTTCACTAAAAGGAATCCCGTCTCAAATTATCCATCTTCCTTATTGCCTTACTGGAACATGTCAAGGGCTTGGACTTTCTATTATTTCTGATATTAATGGGATTATCTTTTTGAAAAATAAGTTTGAAGAAGATTGCATCAAGTTTTCTAACCTTTGGGTTGAGACTTCTGTAGAAGGAAATTTTGAGCGTTTTTCTGATAACAGAAAGGAAGTATCGAATCGTGAATAAGTTGTTCCGTATATTTTTTGTATCTCTTTTTACATTCACCCTGTTTTTGAGCACGGCTTTTGCAGGAGAACCTGAGCAGAACAACAATAAAGTCCGCATTGATTATTATTGGGGAATTGGATGTCATTTTTGCGAGAAAGTAAAGCCGTTTTTGGAAGATGTAAAAAGTAAGTATGATGACAAGATTGACTTTAGAGAGCATGAGGTTTTCCAAAACGAACATAATTTCCTCGTTTTTCAACAGGTTATGAAGATTTATCGTTTTGATCCCAATAATATCGGAACACCAACGCTTATTATTAACGGAAATGTTCTGAGTGGATCTGGAAACATCGAAAACTCGTTAATTCCCATGATAGAAGATCTCTTAGCGCATCCAGAAAACATGAAGCCGTCAATTCATGATGATGTGGATAAAAGTATTTCTCAGGCGGAACAGTTGCGTGCTAATAGCAGTCCTGAGAAGGGCGCTGCTCCACCTCCTTCATCGCCTAACACCTCTGCTGAAGCAACAGATTTCACATTCGGAGCGATTACACTCGCCGCTTTGGCCGATAGCATTAATCCGTGTGCGATGATGGTCTTAATCTTGCTGATGAGCTCTCTGTTGGTATACCAAAGTGGGAATCGTAAACGGATTTTTGCAACAGCCTTCGCTTTTATTTTTGCTGTTTTTTCGACATATTTCTTTATTGGTTTCCTGCTTACTAATATCATTTCTGCGTTTGATGTTTCGAAACCCATTATTTTCGCGGTAAGTGGTATTGCTATTTTGCTTGGTATCCTTAATCTTAAGGACGCTTTTTTCTTCCGTAAGGGTGGATGGGCTGTCGAGATTCCGGAAATGTGGAGAGATAAGCTGACCAATGTTATTATGAAGGTTACTTCTCCTGTGGGAGCCTTTTTCGCCGGAATGATCGTTACCTTGTTCGAACTTCCTTGCACTGGAGGACCATACATTTTTGGTCTCTCTTTGATCTCTAGCTCTGTTGATGTTGTTGAACGAATTACACTTCTCCTATATTACAATTTTATTTTTGTTCTCCCTTTGATCGCTTTGGCGTTTATTGTTATCAAGGGTACAGCAACTATTGAACAGGCTGAAGAGTGGCGCAATAGACACTTTAAACTCCTTCATGGTGTTACTGGTGTCGTTTTAATTGTTTGTGGTGTTTGGGTTTTGTTTTTTAGATGAGTCTCGTAAAAAAGGATCTTCTTTGCCGGGAGATTCTTTTTTTGTTTTAAAACTTTTTTGGTGAAAAAAATTTTGAGTTTATTCTAAAATAGAAACAAAGATATGCCGGAAGGGGGAAATAAATATGTATGTCGTTCGTGATTATCCTGATTTTTCTTGGAGTTCATCGAGACACGAGCTCTTTGAACAATGCGAAAGAAAATATTTTTACAATTATTATGCGGGACATAGAGGCTGGGAAATTAATGCGCCCAACCGTAAGGTTTATGCATTAAAACACCTCACAAATCTACATCTTGTTTTTGGTTCAGCGGTACATAGCGCTGTAAAGGACGTTATCCTCGGAATTTTTAATGGAAAGCCTTGTGGGGAGGGATATATTGATCGTTGTATAACCGATGCCCTTAGAGAAGCTTGTCGTGTCGATAAAAAAGATTGGTGGATGCGTCCTGCAAAAAACAACTATCTTATGGAGCTTGCTTACTATGGTGGATTTAAGTCTCCAATGGGTTCTTCCGCTGTCAACACTGTAAATGAAAAAAGAAAAAGCATTGAGGCTAATTTCTATGCTTCCAAAACTTATCAGGAACTTTCCTCTGGTGATATTGATGAAATTCTTGAGGTTGACGAAGACTTAAAGAATGAGAGTGTTTCAAGGTTTGAACTCGATGGAACTACTGTCTTTGCTAAAGTCGATTTTCTTTACCACCGTAAAAGTGATGGAAAAACTATCATCGTTGATTGGAAGACAGATCGCAGTATTGTTGATAAAACAACACATAATCGTCAGCTCGGAATTTACGCTTATTACGTAAACCAAAAATATGGGACCCCTGTTGAGGATATGGTCCTTCGTATTGAGGGACTTGTTGATCAAACGATGATTGAAATTCCTTTCTCAGAAGCGATATTTTCTGATGTTGAGCGTTTCATTCTTGGGAGTATTGAACGTATGAAGTCGCTTGTTGCCGACAAAAACACGTCTCTTAACAAGCCCCTTCCGCCGTCTTCTTTTCAAGCCACGGAAGATAAGGGGACTTGCAAAACTTGTAAGTTTCGGGCGATGTGTTTTCCTGATTGGAAATAGTTGTTGTTTTGTCGATTTTTAAAAAGAAAAGGTGTGCTATTATGCAGAAAGAAAAAGCTAAAAAGGTTGTTTCGGTACAGAGAAATAACTTGAGTTTTTATGGTTATTCTTTGAAATATTGCGTTCCCACGGAGGTCGTCGGAAAAAGAATTCGTTCGGCCAAGCTTTACTTTGAGCATCATCCGGTTCTGGAATATCGTTATGATCGAAAAAAGAAGATGGATTGTATTACTTTTATTTCTAATGAGGTAAAGGAGCTTTTCTTCTCACATCTTTCTTTTCTGTCTAAACTGAATGGTGTTCCAAGCACGCCATTGTCTTTTATAAAGAAGATGTTTTATTTGCTTGAAATGGAGCAAGTTTTTGTTGCGGGCAAAAAGCAGAACGCCGATGGGATTGTTAATGTTTATGGAAAAGAAGGAAGCATTCTTTTTACTGCAATTGTTAGGGATTTTAGTCGCGTTAATTTAGATTCTGTCGTGAAAATGTATAATGGAACTAAAGTCGAAAAAATTACCGATATTTCTTATTTCACTGTTTCTTGAGGAGATATCTATATGAAAAAAGACTTTCGCGTTTTGACCAACAAGATGTCGAAAGAAAAAACGAAAGCTGTTTTGAATGCAAAAATAACTTCTGGAGAAAGTTATTACAAAATGACGATTCGCGAAGAACGATATCCTTTGCCGGAAATTATTTATCGTTCCGTTTTGAGCCATAAAAAAACAGGAAAAAGTTTTTATTTAAAGCCTGTGATTCTTAATAACTTTTTGTTTTCTGAAATTCAGGATAAAAAATATCAAGTTCGATATGACATAAAAAACATGGCGACTAGACAAGATGATTTGTTTGTTGTTGAAATAATAACCAAAGACTCGTTAAGGTTTGATAGCTCCGAAATTTTTCAATTGTTTTCGTTCTTATATAACGGTTTTTTTATGACAGATGATGAGGTTAATGATTTCAAGGGAAAGTTTTAAAATGAGCCATATTATTTATATGAATAATGCCGCTACTGGATATCCAAAATTTAACAAAACGATTCGTGCGGTGACTTCTTCTTTAGAGAACGGTGAATTATCCAGCAATCGTGATGCGGTTGATGTTTTAGGTTTGGGTGCTAAAATATTTCGGCTTCGATCTCAGATTGGTGATTTTATCGGAGCGGTGAAGCCTCACAATATTTGTTTGACTCCGAGTGATAGTATTGCGCTTAATATTATCATTCAAGGATTGGTTCCTAAAAACAATACTTCTCCTGTTGTTGTTTTTACAACTCCTTATGAGCACAATTCTGTCTCTCGTCCTTTAGCTTTCTTGGAGAGATCTGTTCCGCATGTAATTATTGAAAAAATTCCGTTTAAAGATGGAGATGTCGATTTTTCTGGACTAGAAGATTTAATCCTCCGTTACAAAAAATCAAAGATTTCTATTGCCGGTGCCGTTTGTTCTCATGGAAGTAACGTTACTGGAGATGTTATCGACATTATTTCTCTTGGGACGCTTTTGCATAACCATAAAATTCCATTTATTGTTGATGCCGCACAAACGATCGGGGTTGTGCCAATAGATGTTGAACAAAGTTGTGTTGACGCACTTACCTTTGCCGGTCACAAGTTTTTGAATGGACCACAAGGAACTGGTGGATTTTATGTAAGAGATCGTTTTCAAATTTCTCCTTTGTTTTTCGGTGGAACTGGAAATGGTTCTGGAGAAGTAAACCCACCAATTATTCGTCCAGATTCTTTTGAGGTCGGTACGCCCGCCACTCATGATTTGCTTGGCTTATCCGCTTCAATAGACGTAATCACAGATGATATTGGAAAAGATATCTACCGAGAGACGATACTCTCTTGTGCTCAATATTTAAGAGAGCGCCTTGAAGAAGTGCCAAATATTATTATTTATGGCGCTTTAAAAAAAGAGACTCCTGTCGTTTCTTTCAATATTAAAAACACTTCTTGTTTTGATGTTGGGCAATACCTCTCTTCTTCTGGAATTGTTTGTCGAACGGGAATTCATTGTTCCGCTTATTCTATGAGCGCCCTTAGACTAGAAGAATATGGTGGTTCTGTGCGTTTAAGTCTTGGTTATTACAATACCAAAAAAGAGATTGATTTTGTGGTTGACAAATTGAAATCAATGCGTTGATTTCGAAAAAATAATGGTGCCGACAGTTTGTTGGCGCCTTTTTTCTTGTTATGATTTATAATATAAAAAGATTTAATGGGGTGATGATATGCAAAATTTTGTTCATTTACATGGGCATTCGGAATACTCTATTTTAGATAGCACTGGATATATTAAATCCATTGTTGCGAAAGCAAAAGAACTGGGAATGCCCGCTCTTGCTTTAACGGATCATGGAAATATGTATGGCGTTTTGAAGTTCTATTCTGAATGTAAAAAGGCTGGGATTAAGCCAATTCTCGGGTGCGAAGTTTATGTAACCAATAATCCCTTTAATGCTTCGCCAAAAGAAAAGACGAAAGACAACTATCATTTGATTCTCTTGGCAGAAAACGAGAGCGGATATAGAAATCTTATAAAAATTGTTTCTGAGGGAACGAGAGACGTTTATAATAAGCGTCCTCGTGTTCATAAGGAAACTTTGCGTGAATTTCATGACGGAATTATTTGTCTTTCAGCTTGTCTTGCTGGTGAGCTTCCTCGTGCAATTGGTAAGAAAAATGAACATAAAGCCCGAGAAATTGTTCAAGAATACATTGATATTTTTGGAAAAGAAAATTATTTTTTTGAAATTCAGAGACATGGAATCGAAGAGGAAGATTTTGTTGCTGAAACATTGATCCGTCTCTCAAAAGAGTTTGGAGTAGAGGTCGTTGCCACAAATGATTTCCATTATGTAAATCGTGATGATGCGGTTGCTCAGGATATTTTGTACTGTATTCAGTATGCCGCAAAATATAAAGATGAAAAACGACTTCGTTTGCCAACTTCCGAGTTTTATTTAAAATCTGCGGAAGAAATGCATGCCTTGTTTAAGGACGAAGAGAACTGCCTTTCAAATACGTTGAAGATTGCAGATAGATGTAATGTGGAGTTAAAGACGGGGCATCTGCTTACTCCAAAATTCCCTAATGTTCCCGATGGTTTTACGGAAGCAAGTTATCTTCGTTATTTGTGTAATGAGGCTTTCTCAGAAAAATATCCAGAGGATAGTCCGCATTTTGAAGAGGCAAAAGAGCGTCTTGAATTTGAACTTGGCGTTATTGAGCAGATGGAATACTCGGGATACTTTCTTATTGTTTGGGATTTCATTAAATATGCGCGAAAAAACAATATAAGTATTGGCCCCGGTCGAGGATCTGGGGCTGGTTCGATTGTCTGTTTCTTGACGGGAATTACAGAGCTTGACCCGCTTGAGTATGGGCTTCTTTTCGAGCGCTTTTTAAATCCTGAGCGAGTCAGCATGCCTGATATTGACACGGATATTTCTGATGTTGGGCGCTCTAAAATAGTTGAGTATATGATTAATACTTATCAGTTTGATAAGTCTGCTCAGATCGCAACTTTTGGTTTTGAAAAATCTCGCAGTGCTGTGCGCGATGTGGCTCGTGTTATGGAATATCCCTTAGCCAAAGGCGATGAGATTGCAAAACTTATTCCAAGTGATCCTCACATGACAATTCCTTATGCGCTGGAAAATGTGATTGAATTTAAAAACAAGTATGATTCAGATCCAATTGCAAAAATTATTATTGATGATGCAATGAAAATTGAAGGCGCAATCCGTAATGTGGGCACACATGCGGCTGGTGTTGTTATTTCGGAATATCCTCTTGTTGATTATCTTCCCGTTGAGGAGAAAGAAGATGGTCTTCATACAGAATTTGATAAAAATGAGGTCGAAGATCTTGGTCTTTTGAAAATGGATTTGCTTGGGCTTAAAAACCTTTCCATTATTGACGGAACAAAAGCTCTTATTAAAAAACATTACGGAATTGAAATCGACTTTAATAAAATCCCAAAGGATGATAAAAAGGCGATGGATATGCTCAAGCGTGGAGATACGCTTGGTGTTTTTCAGCTTGAAAGTGATGGGATGACAGAGCTCGTTGTAAAGCTTGCACCCGAAGAATTCAAAGACCTTATTCCTCTCGTTGCGCTTTATCGTCCCGGACCGCTTGGTTCAGGTATGGTGGATGACTTTATTAAATGTCGTCATGGCGAAAAAGAAATCGAATATATTCATCCTTGTCTTGAACCAATTCTTAAGGAAACCTTTGGTGTTATTCTTTACCAAGAGCAGGTAATGAAAATCGTTCAGGTAATGGCTGGATTTTCCCTTGGCAAAGCGGATCTTGTTCGTCGTGCTATGGGTAAGAAGAAAGAAGCTATTCTGATTGCGCAAAAGAACGATTTCATTGAAGGTTGTGTTCAGAACGGTATTGACGATACAACAGCAGCTAAGGTTTTTGAGCTTATGATGTATTTTGCGTCATATGGATTTAATAAATCTCATAGTGCTGCATATGCATATCTTGCATATCAAACCGCTTATCTTAAAGCAAATTATCCTCTTGAATATATGGCAAGTTATGTTTCTAATAATCTTGATAAGCCAGAAAAGATTGCTCGAACCATCAATATTGTAAAAGATTTTGGTTTTGAAATTCTTCCTGTTGATGTAACACGAAGTTACGGGCAGTTTGTTCCTGAGAATGGAAAACTTCGATTCGGGATGAACTCTATTCCTAGTATTGGTGATAGCATTGTTCCTGATTTAGTTCGTGAGCGTGAAGAGCGTCCTTTTGCGTCCGTTGAAGATTTTCTTATGCGCGTGAAGGTGTCAAAAGAACAGTTTAGTAAATTGTGTAAACTTGGCGCATTTAAGTCTCTCTTTGATAATTATGATCTTTTGGTTAGTTTCTCTGGTGAAATTTATACTGCTGTAAACGAGCACAAAAAAATGATTGAGAAGTCCGAGAAAAAGGATCAAAAAGACGTTAGCCTTAATCTCTTTGGCGAAGAGGTTATGAAAAAACTTGAAATAAAACCGCCAACAATAGAAGAAATTCTCGGTAAAAATCCGTCTGTAATAGAGATTGGAGAAAGTGATAAACTTCGTTATGAAAAAGAGATTTTAGGCTTTTACTTAACCGCTAATCCTCTTGATTACTGTAAAGAGACTTTAAGTTGTTGTTCCCATGTTCAAGACATTTTGAATAATCCCGATAATTTTTACAAAAAGCGGGTTCATTTATGTGTTCTCCCAAGCGCTTTGCGAAAAATTATCACTAAAAATGGAGATCCAATGGCGTTTTTGACGATAAGCGAATATCAAGCCAGCATGGATGCTGTTTTATTCCCTGAAGCGTTTATGGAAGCCTCTAATAAAGGTGTTTTGGATAGAGATGTGTTTTTGATTAGTGGTTTTGTGGAATCTCGTAATGGAGCACCACAGTTTATTATCAAAAATATAAAAGGAAAAAATATTTGATCTAACAGCGACTCTTTGTGAGAGTCGCTTCTTTTTTCAATCATTGTTTGCATCTCAACTTTTGTTATAATTATTATGTTGAACATCAGTTCAACATATAAATCTTCAAAAGGAAGGAACTTGTATGCTTGAAAGGCTTAAGGAACGTTTTCATAAAAAAGAAACGAAACCTATAAAAATTACAAAACAACATGTCGTTGTTGGCGCGACCTTTTGCGTTGCAATGGGTACAATTCTTAGCATTTCTACTTTTTCTCCGGGTGGAGTAAGAGATGTTGATGTGCAAAACAAATCACAAGAACGAAATGCTATTCCTAAAATCACTCAGAGCAGCGACAGTGAACCTCTTTGGGTCGAAACAGAAGGTGGCGCACCTGATATTGTTGCAGGGCTTGGAAGTAACTTTAAGCGTATGGATAAGCCAAAGGCACCAGCAATGGACTTCTTTGACAAGTTGCCAACGATGATGCCTGACTTTAAACAACCTTCCTTTGAGCGTGGATCTTCTGCGCCAACAAGTCGATTTAGTCCTTCTGTTGTTTATGGAAAACATGCACGTCTTACTTCGGAAATGAAAAACGGGCTCAGCCCTAAGTTTATTCTCGAACGAATGTCTGATGCACCAATGGGGAATGGTGCAAGTCGTTTCAGTACAAGCTATGTGATTACAACGCGTGGAGAAACAACAGAGAGATATGATCTTGTCAGTATTACTCGTACCGATGAAATGGACATGATTCGTACCGCAAAAGATGCGTTGAATATGTTGATCGAAGAAAGTGATGCTGTCAATATCATTGATTACACTGATAGTTATTTGATTTATGATCTTGGTGGAAGTCGGGGATATCAAATCGGGAAAATTATGGTTGATGATCAGGGAATTTATATTCTTGGATATATCAACTTTACAACAAATAATATGCCTTATACACTTAAGGCGGGATGGATCTCACGTTTGAACGCTGTAAGTTAAAAAAGGAAAAAAGGAAAGGCGGATTTTGTATGGGTGAATTTAGAGAAGATATGGAACAGGAAATTCCGTATGAGAACAAATCTTTTTCGTTTGAATTGTTTCGTCAAATCGTGGAAGATTTGGCGACACATAGCGTGACGGATATTCATATTGTTCCGGGAACATTGCCGTTTATTCGTCAGGCAAAGGAACTGAAGCCATTGGGTGCAATTCCTGAGTTTAATGAGGAAGGAAACGTTGTTCGAGTCATTAACCTTACACCAATTACGGCTGGTGAAGCAAAAGCTTTTGCATTTGATACGATTAATTACGCTTATAAAGATTCACCGTCTCGTATTGACGAACTCAAAATGAAGCTTGGCGTAGAGGAGATAGATTTCCCTGTTTCTATTCCATCTGTTTGCCGGTTCCGTTGTCATATTGAAACACAGAGAAAGACACATTCCATTTCGTTTTCTATTATTCCGGAATCTATCCCAAGCATGGATGAATTCCCTCCTGAAATCAAGCGTTTTACTGAGTTTACGAGTGGGCTCATCGTGGTTTCTGGAAAATCAAACTCAGGAAAAACAACAACAATCGCTGCTTTAATTGACGAGATTAATAATAATTACACGCGTAAGATCGTTACTCTTGAAGATCATATTGAGTTTTTACATCGTCATCGCAAGAGCATGATTGTTCAGCGTGAGATCGGTTCTGATACAAAGAGTTTTGGATCTGGACTTGTTGCGGCGATTCGAGAAGATGCGGATGTTATTGTCGTTAGCGAGCTTCGAACGGTAGAAGACTTTGAGATTGCTTTGAATGCGGCAGAAGCAGGAGCTCTTGTTATCACGAATATGCATGCTCCAACGACAAGAGATGTTTTGGAACGAATTGTTTCTACATTCCCGCCTGACAAGCAAAATCAGGTTCGCTCACAGCTTGCTAGTGTAATCCGTGGTGTTGTTTGCCAACAGCTTATTCCTGTTGAGCCTTCGTCCGGGCACACATCCCCTCTTGTTCTTGCGTTTGAAATCATGGGGAATAACCCAGAAATCAGCAATGCTATTCGTCAGGGTGAATTCTTTAGAGTTCCCGAATTGATTGAGAAAAACCGTGATCAGAATATGTGCACCATGCAAGAATCTTTGAATCGTTTAAAAGAAGATAAGATTATTTCTGATGAAGAGTGGATGAATCGAATCTCTCTTATCCCAAATCGACACAAAGATCTTTCTGACGATAATTAAGTGTTGTTTGAAGGGCTTTCCAAAAACGGGAAGCCTTTCTTTTTAGAAAGGCTGATGGTTCATGTTTGGACGACGATTGGTTGCATATATCATAGACTGTCTTATTCTTGGTTTTATTTATTATTGTATGAATGAATATGTTCTGGACGGAACAGTTTTTGTTATTCAGTTCTTTACATACAATATCATCGCATTGCTTTATTTTACCTTGATGGAGAGCTCTCCTCGTCAAGCGACAATAGGAAAGAGTATTTTAAAGCTAAAAGTTTGTGATATGTATGGATATCGAATTTCTTTTATTCGTGGATTGATCAGAAATCTCGTTCGATATATTAACACCCTGATCTTCTCAATAGGTTATCTGCCCATTTTGTTTACCAAAAATCAACAGGGTTTGCATGATATGATCGCTAGAACGCTTGTTGTGGATGAAGCAGAAATTTCCGATGATGAAAATTGAAAGTTGAATTTCATCCTTTTTTGAGTAAAATAAAATTATATGAGGAGTTGAGCACCCTTATATGGGTGCTCTTTATGGTTTTAGAAGAAAGGGGTTGTTGGTTATGCCAACAAAGACACTTATTAATTTGGGAGGAGCGATCGCTTTGGCGATCGGTGCTCTCTCGTTTTCCGGGGTGTTGGACGATAGTCCCGCCCAGACACCTGCTCCTACACAGGAGGAAGTTTTCAATATTGATGGCGAACAAAGAAACGCCATCGAAAAAGGGAAGGAAGAGCTCGCTCGCCGTCAGGCACAGAGCGCGGCTCTTCGGGAGGATGCGATCAATAAAACGAACGCATCCTATGATGCTGTCATGGACGCGCATCGCAATCCTCCCGCGTATCCCGCCCCAAAATATTCGGGGCGAGATAACTCTAGGATCGTTCCTAGGGTTGAGTCTAAGATTCCTTAATCTTTGGCTCAATAAAAAAGCCCCATTTGGGGCTTTTCTTTTTTTGTTATTTTTCAATTACTGTTGAAACGACTTGTTCCCAAGGAACCTTTACATAGTTGTTTTTATCGGTCCAGTGTTTGTTTCTTACAGGGGCATATTTGTATTTATCAATATTGGATAAAGCTTTATATTGCCCTCCTGTTAACTGATCCGGCAAAATCGTATACTCATTATTTTGAATCAGTTGGTTGGCTTTAACTGCCAACTCTGAATAGCTTCGAATGTCTTCATCAGAAGATTGGTCATAAATGGCGATCCCCTGCTTGTTTAGCAAAGACATATCTTTTATATTATCATGCCATTCTTTTGCCTTTAGAGCACCATATTCCTCTGCTTTTTGCGGTATTTCTGTTCCACCTTTTTCAAGAATATAATTTAGGAAAATCAAACGATCATCTGTTTTTATGTTTGGCGTTGTTGAATATTCATCAACCAAAGCTTCAACCATTTTTACGAAGGTGTTTATGTTTCTATATTTTGTAAACAGATAAAAAGATGCTCCATTTACTTCCGTCTTCTTGTCCTGTTCGTTGGGAACAAGATATTGGCTGACAACATGATTGTCGTTAATGATTAAGCGATTATAGGTCAACATATCATTTAACGTGAAATTGTCTGCGACCGTTTTACTTCTTATTTCAATTTCCTGAAACTTAGTTTTCAAAGTGTTGTACATCTCGGAAATTGCTTTTTGTTTTTCCGTCTCTGGCGTATTCATAAATTGTTCCGGCAAAGGTGTATTTGCGGGAATTGCTAAAAATACAAATGTATCTTCTAGTTCTTTTTCTGTGAACTTAGATTGTACAAGTTGGTTGTTGACGGAGAAATCCTTACTCGGAAGTCCTTTGTCGCCCTGAAGCGCTGCTTGATTTGCTGACTTCCTAAAATCATTCATGTCTTTGATATTTAACTCTTTATTTCCATAAGAAATAGTGTATGGCTTATCAAAGTTCAAGCTGATTGCGTCATTTGTTGATTGACGATTTAAAATTGCATTTGTAGAATTTTTAAACATCTTTTTCCCGTTTTCATAAAGACCGATCTTTTTGAAATATACAAACCCTTCATGACTGCAAGGATTTACTTTGTTCCCGTTTTTATCAAGAAACAAATTATCGTCAATCATTTTGACTTCTTCTGTTGTTAAGCGATCGTAAGGGTTGCAAGTTTCCACCTCAACGACTATTGCATCGTTTTGCTTTATATCTTGTTCTGTTGTGTTTTTTTCTGTGGTTTCGCTTAGACGAATCGTCTCTATATACTGATTGGACTTTTCGGCGAATACAGATGTTGAGGTAAGTGTGAGTGCCGTCAAAATCATGACCGTTAATTTCTTTTTATTCATGTCTCGGTTCCTTTCTTGCGATAAGGCAAACTTTTATTTAATTATATCAGGAAAATTCCTTGTTTTGACATTATCCTTACAAAAAAATCCGAATTTTGTTTTATAATTTTGATTAAATCCCCCACGCACACCCGTGACTTTAGTCGTTGGTTAGTGGGCAAAAGAGAAAAGCTTCGAAAATCGGCAGATTTTAGGTATGGAAAAGGTTATAATAACAATAAAGTTATGAGATAAAAGGAGGTGGATAGACCAAATGGAAAAGGGTTATGTGTACCGCGCCTACCCGAATGCAAAGCAATGTGAGTTGATCAAAAAGACGTTCGGCTGTAAAAGATTTGTTTATAATTATTTCCTTCGGCTCCGAATTGACACGTATTCTGAAACGAAGAAAACACTCAGTTATAACGCGTGTAGTAAACGGCTTACTGACCTCAAGCGTGAACTCCCGTTCCTCCTCGAACCCGATAAAAATGCGTTACAGAACGCCCTTTGTGACCTCGATAAAGCCTACGAAAACTTCTTCGGGACGGTCCACTCGTCGCGCAAGAGGAAGTTTGGCTATCCACGCTTCAAGTCAAAACGCGACAATTATCAGAGTTATCGTACCAACTTAACGAATAACAACATCGCGTTCGATGGAACGCATATCAAGCTCCCGAAACTCGGTCGGGTGCGGATTCGCGGAGGGAAAAACCTTGTCCCAGAGGGCAGAATCCTCAGTGCGACCGTTCGCATCGAACCCGACGGACGGTACTACATTTCGATTTGTGCGACCGACGTTCCCGCGCCAGTCCTCGAACATTCCGAAGATCCTATCGGTATCGACCTTGGTATCAAAGACCTCGCGATCCTTTCGGATGGCACGCAATTTGACGCGCTCAAGCCGCTCAACGCCTCCTTAAAACGCCTGAAATTTCTGCAACGCTCGTTCGACCGAAAATCAAAGTCGAGTGCGCGGCGCGAGAAAGCTCGGGTCAAGGTGGCACGGATGCACGCGAAAATTGCGGCGCAACGCGAGGATTACCTTCATAAATTAACGAACTTTGTCACAAAAAAGTACGGGATCATCTTCCTCGAAGATCTCAATGTGGGCGGGATGATGAAGAATCACTGTCTCGCCCGTCACATCGCGGACTCCTCGTGGGGTGAACTCCGTCGTCAACTTGAGTACAAGGCGAAGTGGCGCGGACGCGTTCTCCTTACAGTGGACAGATTCTACGCCTCCTCCCAAACGTGCGGAAATTGCGGATTCAAGAACCCCGCCGTCAAGGATCTCGGCGTGCGCGAGTGGGTCTGTCCGAAGTGTGGACACCATCACGACCGTGACCTTAATGCGGCGCAAAATATTCTCTGCGAAGGGCTGAGACTCCTCGCGGAACTCGACGAAAGGTTTTGCGATAAATCCGCCTAATTCCTTGGCTTATCAACGAATTTTTAATTAAATGAACCGTTGGAACGACGGGGATAGCTCGGTAATTTTTCGCGACCTCTGGGCACTGAATCAACGTCTCATTTGCAGCGAGAAGGTGTCTAAGTTACGAACGACCCGAGAATTCCGCGACTTTAGTCGTGGGGAGTTCAAGAGAACTCAGTTGATTAATGAGTCAGGCAACCGTATGCGCGTAATTGCCAACTTTGTCAGAATTGGTTTCACGACACCTATTGGTAAACCAAGCCGAACCTTTCTGTTTCAAAATTTTAGAATCATTGAGCCAAATGGAGAAATAAAACAAATCAACACTTCTCATTTGTGTGTAAAAGAATTTGATGTTGTAAATCCTGAAGCGCTAAATAATATCGCCGAGGATATGCGCGTTGTACTTGAAGGGTGTGCGATGAGTTATAGCGCTGGATTTCTTAAACCAAAGTGTTTGAAGGGGGCTTTAACCGATATTGAAATCTTATCGGTTTCCAACCCAAGTCAAATTGATCTCGAAAGGATAAGAGTTTTAAAGAAACAGTATGCCAAAAAGAATAAAAAGCGGGAATCTGACAAAAACTGTTTCTCCGCTTTTCGCCGTTTGCGAGAAGATGGTTGGGCAAAAGAAAAGGAACGACTTGCGAAATATGGGTTCGACCTGTAAATTGTTTGGACGATAGAATGTTTTTGAAGATGTTTTTGTAAGGAATGTTGTAAAATTTAATTGTTGATTCGTTTAGAAAGGAAAGGGTGAATGATTTGAAAATCGCGCTTGCACCAGACCTGCATTGTTTTTATAACACTTATGCTCGTCTTAATAAGGATGGAAAAAGCTATCGTGAAGTGGAGTGGCAGAATTCTGTTGATGCCATGCTTGAAAAATGCATTGAGAAAAAAGTAAAAATTATCGTAGTGCCGGGGGATCTTTTCACAAATCCTCGTCCAACAGCCGAACAGGTTCTTAAGGTTGCATCTCTTTTTGAGCGATTTGAGAAGAATAAAATCCATGTTGTTGGTGTTGCTGGAAATCATGATGTTGGTGGTTTTGGAACCAAATGTATGAACGATGTTGTCAGTTCTATCGGCGGGAAAAATCATTGGTGTGAAACAGATTTTGGCGTAAGTTCTGTTGGCGATATTGGTTTTGCATATTTGCCTTTTGTGAAAAATGCTGCTCTTGCTGTATATGAGCCGGATTATGCAAACCTTGAGGCATCCGACCAGCTTATGAAAATCGCATCTGATTTGAATAAAAAGCTGGATGAACTGTCTGTTAAGACAAAAATTCTAATTGGACATTGGTCTATTCAGGGCGCCGTTTCTTCCAGTGGAAAAGCGATGGATAGTCATGATGGAGCTGAGGTTGTACTCCCTCTTAAGGAGCTCGCAGAACAAGGATGGGATGCGTGCATGTTCGGACACATTCACAAGCCACAGGTCCTTAAAGAATCTTCTCCTTTTATCGCTTATAGCGGTGCTATTCAGCGTATTGATATTGGTGAAGTAAACGATGCTCGCGGATTTTATATTTATGATGTAAAAAAGAAAACCAATGAGTTTATTGATCTTCCAGCGATTGAAATGAAATCGTTTCACGTTTCGATTTCCTCTGAAGATGATGTAAATGCTCTTTTTGAAGAGATTAAGACATCTGATATCGAAGATAAAATCGTTCAGGTGAAATATGACATCAACAAGAACGACATTGATTTGATAAGCCAAAGAGATGTTGTTCGAACTCTTAATGAAAAAAATCCCCGTTATGTTGTTGGTGTCTTTCCGCGTATTCTTGATAAGAATAGGCAAAGAGACAGCTCGATTACGGAGAGCATGGATAATATTGCCGCTTTGAAAAAATGGATGGAGGCAAAGAAATATCCAGAGAGTGAATTTAATGCGGTTAGAGAACTGCTAAAAAGTTACGTTTCTTGAGTTGTTGCTATGGCGTGAGAAAAATGTCCATCACGCCGTTTTTCTTTTTAAATTTGAGTCGTTTTTGCGAAAATATCGGACTACATGTAATAAAATAAAGAAAACGGTTTGAAAGAAGGGATACATATGATACCTCAGAAGATAAAACTTGTTGACTTCCTTAGTTATGAGGATATGGAGTTTGATTTTTCCGGAATCACCGACGCAACCGTAACAGGCGAAAACGGTTCCGGTAAAACCAGCTTGTTCACGGACAGCATTACATGGACCCTTTTTGGTCAAGGCTCCAAGGGCGGTCCGAAAGAGATCGATAATTACGTTAGACTTGGTGCAGATTCCTGCACGGCGGAATTCCTGTTTGAGTTGAATGAAAATGTTTATAAGGTTATTCGTTATCGCAATTCAACGAAAGGAACAAGCAGTCTCTCTTTGTATGCTGTTTTGGAGAACGGGACAGAGGTTCCTTTGGCTAATGGGAAGCTTTCGGAAACACAGAAGCATATCGAAACTCTCCTTCATATGAATTACAAGACTTTTGTTGCGTCCTCTATGGTGCTCCAGAATAAAAGTAATGAGTTTACAGAGAACATGACGGATGCGGAACGTAAAGAGACGCTCTTTAATATCCTCGATATTGATCTCTGGGGAGATGTCGGGGAGAAAGCGAAAGAAGATGCTGTAAGTGTAAAGAATCAGATCGCTCTTGAAGAACAACGTATCGCAACAGAACTTGAGGTCATTGGAAAGAAGGAGGAATATCTTAGCGAAAAGAATCAGCTCCAAAAGGATCTTGATGGTGTAAATTTTGGGAAATCCCGTCAGCAGAAAATTATTGAGGATAATCAGCAGAAAATCTTCGAAATGAATACTGTTGAAAATGACATCATGGAACTTGAACGAAAGAAGTCGGATGCAGATCGTCAAATCCGCCTTTCTTCCGATAAAGTAAAGATGATGGAGTTGCAGGTTCAATCTGCTGTTGCCGATATTTCCGCCACAGAAGAAAAGATTCGAAAAGCAGAAGAAATTATTGTGCGTAAGAATGAGATCGAGTCTGCCTATATGCAAGAGAATGATAAGACTATTGAGCTTCAGAAGATGGAGCAAAGCAAGATGGCTTATCTCGAAATGCAAAATAAGGTGAATCAGGTAATTCAGTCTGGAAAAGATTGGAACACTACACACGCTTCTAATATTGAGAAAATCAATTATCAAATTAGAAGTAATGAGGAGAAAGCTGAAGCACTTGATAAAGTCCCGTGTTCTTCTAACATGGAATTTAATTCAACTTGTCCTTTTTTGAAGATGGCTAATCAAGCAAAGGTTGAGCTTGAGCGCCTTAGAAAAGAGCTTTCCGTTGTTTCCTCTGAAACAAACCCTTTTCGCAAGGAGTATACTCTTGCAAAAGCGGAACTTGATAAGCTTGTGAATACGTTTTCTGATGAAAAGATTTCTTCTGTTCGAGCAGAGATTATGGAGATCAAAAAGGTTTCTAGTCTTAAAAATGCTCTTGAAATCGCAATTTCCAATAAAGGATCTTTGATTGATTCTCTGAAAGCCTTGAATGAAAAGAAGAATACGGCGCAGGATAGTATTTCCACGATCCAATCCACGGTTTCTTCTTTGAATGCTCAGATAGATGAGTGCAACAATCTCATCTCTGAGAAAAAGAGTGGTCTTGAGGCTTTCAACGAAACAAAAATGCTTTATACAATGGCAAAAGATGAAATGTCTCGTTTAGAGAATCAGGAAAAAACAATTCTTTCCAAAATGTCCTCTCTTGACACTTTGCTTAAGCAGGTCGAGGATGCTGAGTCCCGCATCGAAGAAATGAAAAAGGGGATTGTTGATAAGCAGAAAAAGCTTAAAACCATCTCTATCCTTCTGGAGGCTTGTGGGAAAAAGTCTGGTGTCCCTGCTCTTATTATTGAGAACTCCGTCCCAGAGCTTGAGAGCAATGCAAACCGGATTCTTGACAAAATGCTCAATGGACGTTTGCAGATCCGAATTGATACACAAGTGGAGGGAAAATCCACCGGAAATGTGCAGGAAGTTTTCCGCATTGTTGTACTTGAGGATGGTTATGAACGTCCTTACCAAACATACTCTGGTGCAGAAAAATTCATTGTGTCTCTTTCCCTGCGAATTGCAATGAGTAAGTTCCTTGCTCATAGAGCCGGCGCTAGTGTTCAGCTCTTCGTGCTTGATGAGGGCGTGTCTTGTGCAGACGAAGAAAACCGTCATGAAATTCTCTCGGCAATACATAACCTGTCGTCGGAATTTGCAAAGATTCTCTTTATTACACATGATGATTCTTTGAAAGACGGGCTGAGTCAGCGAATCTTTGTCCGAAAGGATTCAATGGGCTCTCATGCAAAAATTGAAACCGCCGCCTAACTTAAAAGACCTCTTCGCGAGGTCTTTTTGCTATGATAAAAATGGACGAAACGTCTTTTTTATAGGAAAATAATACAGAACTTTCAAAGAGACATAAAGGAGCTGATCCCTGTGGGAAAAAAGAAAAAGGGTTGGAAACCCAATATAAACGAAACAAAGAACACATCTAATGAAAATGGTGTGAGGAAAGAACGTCTTAAACAATGTGAAATTTCTCATATTGTTGGTGTTTATGATGGAATAAAGTTATACCTTGAAAATTCTTGGGGCGAACCTCTTGAAAAAAATCCATTTTATATTGCGAACAATCGTCTTTATGACAAATACTCTCAGGTCGATGATGAAACACTCGGTCGATTAATTCGAAAAGATGTTGTTATTACCGCAACAAAACAAGATGGATTAGCCGAAGGAGAGGAGTATTTTTTCATCAATCCAAATCGCAAAATTTTGCGTAAGGAAAATACTTTTGATGTTACAGACCTTATGAATCTGATGATTGGAAATCATTTTTTTAGCAAAGAGTCTGTAAATGAAAAAGAAGTACGTCGAATTATGTCGATATTTTCTCTCATAAAAGGAAGCAAACGAAACCTTTTCCCTTATGAGGTAAAAGAACCTGATTTTGTTGTGTCCGAGATTATCTCTTTAATTTCTCAGGAAAAAAATAAGAAGAGAATTGTCGATAATGATGAAAAAGAGTTCGGTTTTTTACAGAAAAATTTTGAACAAGAATCGTTGCGTGATGCACCCGACAACTCAATCAAATAAATAATGTTGTATGTAGTAAAAGGAAGGCTCGCCCTTCCTTTTTTATTCGAAAAAACAAGGGGGTTAATGTGATAAAATAAGCTGGAAAGAAAGGGTGATTTTTGTGCTCGCAGATTCTTTTAAGTTTATCTTGCTTTGCGTTTTTTTTAATAGCATTTTTTTGTTCTTATATTCTTTTGTCAGCTACGAGCTTATCGTCAAAAATATTTATATAAACTCATATATTTTAGCTTCTGTTTTTGTTTTTATTTTTATTTTCGTCTGTTTAACTGGAATCCGGTTTTGTTTCCTTAGAGTTTTTCAAGAGCAAAAAAGCACGCGCTTTTTGTTTCTAGCAGAAATGTTTATTCCGATACTCGTTTTTTCTTTTGGCTTAGGATATTTAAGCAATATATATCATGAGTTTAACTCAATAAATTACCAAGTCGTTAAAACAGGAAAGTTTGTTGCGAAAAATGTTGCATCTCTTAATGGGACAGAAGAAGAAATCTCTGCTCAAGTAAAATTGTTGATGGATGATGTTTTGAATAAACAACACATTAACACGAAAAATATTTCTTATTCTGTAAAATTCCCCACGCAAACAACAAATTATGGGGACAATTTCATTATTGAGGTTGAGGATAAACGAAATTTTAATGTTTTAAGAGAAAGTACACTTATGCCTTTCCCAAAAAAATATACATGGAGATTTTTTTATAATTTCATGAATAATACTGGTTCCGCCGGAAGCGGACGCGTTTTAAATCAGGTGAGTTATTCCACTCCATACGAAGATTTTGCAAATTAGTAGTTGTTTAAATTTGATAAGCGTTTCCTCTAACTATATACTAGAAAAGAATTTTGAGTTTTTTATTGTTTGTTAGAAAGGGGGTATCTTTAATGAAGATGTCCAACGACAGCCTTATTGATATTGATGAGGCTGTTCGCTTCATGAAAGGGTTTAACCTTGCTCTCACCCGAGAGATTTCAGGCTTTGAGCCCGATCATGCGGCGTATCTGCGTGAGCATAAGCAGTCCTTTGTTATGGGACTTGCATTGCTTATGCAGGTAAAGAAGGAAGCGTACACCTCCTATGGTGAGGGAAAAGATTTTCCGGTGAGCGTTATTCGTTTTGCTGGTTATCGTCTTCTCTCCAAGCAACTTAAGCGAGCTGCTTGGTTTGTGTACGCAAACAGAAATGCTTCTGTTGCGAGATACATGCTCCGCGAAGGGTATGTACAGATGACTCACAGCCAGAAAACTGGCGGTGATTTCATCGCTCTCAATTGGAAGCGGTGGGTTGCGGTTTTTGATTCTCTTAGCAACGATGTTGCTGAGACTCTTGGCGAAGAGCTTTGCCAAAAGCTCCTTGCTTCCGTGACTGAATAAAGAGAAATTGTCTGCAACAGTGTTGCGGGCTTTTTCTTTTTTTATTTATTTATTTTCGTTTATAATAAATTTAGTTGGTTGTTGGTTAGAAAAAGAAAGGTGGTCTTTAAAATGGCAAAGTATGTTTTGCCTGAAGAAGGATTCGAAGAGTTGTCGGAGCGTATTTCTAAAATTAATAAGAAATACGGGAGCAACATCTTTACTAAGATGGTAAAGAAATCCTTCACAAAAGACGATAGGGGAATAGAATATCCTCTCGTCGAATTTTCCCTTACTGGGGAAAAGCCGCTCCTAGGAACTCATGAGTTCCTCGCGATTAAGAGGATTGACGGAGATCATGCGCTTCTCTTTGGTCCTCTTGTTGAAGAGGTTCCCAAAGAATTTTGGTCCGCAACAATGAACCACTGCGATCATTGTTCCACCAAAAGAATGCGTAAGAATCTTGTCATTCTGCGCAACCGGGAAACTGGTGAAATTGTACAGGTTGGAAAGACCTGTCTGAAGGAGTATATTCAGTCCCTTGAGGAAGAAATTGAAAAGATATATAGAGCAACTGCTCTGTATGAATTCATTGAGTCTTTTTCAAGAGAATATTCTCCTTCTTCCGGTTACGTCGTATTTGACGCCAAGAAATATCTTGGCTTCTGCTGCGCCGAAACCAAAGAAAACGGTTATATTTCCGCATCTGAGGCAATGAATAATAACATTGTTTCGACAAAGGAAATCTGCCGGAGGAAATATCTGGAATTTCTAAATGGTGATATTCCAGAAAAGTTCCAAAAACAAGATCTCGTTGAGAAGATCGTTGCTTGGTGGCTTGGTCAGACAAATAGGGAAGATGATCCCTTCTGGCTTAATGTCGCCGGCATTTTAAAAGACGGTTTTCTCAATGAAAAAGCACTTGGGATGATTGCATTCCTTCCCAGCGCTTATGAGAAGCACCTCGAACGTGTTCGCCGTGCTGAGAACAGATTTAAGTTCTCAGACCAATATCCTTCTGGTATTGCTATTGGAGGAACTATTGAGCGAGTTCTCGTTCTTCGCCGACGCAGTTATTATGAGAATTCTTTCTCGTATTACGGCGGATTAAACGGGTGCTATCAATTCTCGGATGATGCCGGACATTGTTTTGTCTGGAAGACTTCTGCCAAAGAAGTCTTGGATGAGATTGATCTTGATGCCAACGTGAAAATCCTTTTGACCGGAAAGGTGAAAGACTTTTCTGAGTACAAAGGGACGAAGCAGACTGTGCTTACGCGTTGTAAGGTCAAACTCCTGTAATCCTCTTCCTCCGAAAAAAGAGTCGCTTATGCGGCTCTTTTCTTTTTTATGTCACAAAAATGAGGTAAAATAAATATATATTTCGAAAAAAGGAAGGAAGATGTTTATGAGTTTATTTGACGATTCTTTTTGCGAAAATGCACGCAATATCCTTCAAAATGGATGGTCTACTAAGGGGCAAAATCTCCGCGCAAAATGGGAGGATGGTTCGGAGGCGTCCACGATAAAGCTTTTTGGACTTGTTACACGCTATGACCTCTCAAAAGAGTTTCCTATACAAACACAAAGAACTCTCAATTGGAAGGCTTCTTTTAACGAACTGTTTTGGATTTGGCGTGATAAGAGTAATAACATCAAAGATCTTCCATCCCATATTTGGGATGCTTGGGCAGATGATACAGGAAGTATCGGTAAGGCTTATGGTTATCAGCTTGCTAAGAAGTCTAAATATAAAGAGGGATGGTTCGACCAAGTAGATCGGGTTCTTTACGATCTTAAAAATGATCCGTACAGCCGGCGTATTATGACGAATATCTATAATTTTGACGATCTTCATGACATGCATCTCTATCCTTGTGCATATTCAATGACATTCAATGTAACAGATGGGCGTTTGAATGGTATCCTAAACCAAAGGTCAAATGATTTTCTCGTGGCAAACGCATGGAACGTGGCACAATATGCACTTCTCCTTATGATGTTTGCTCAAGTAAGCGGACTTGAGGTCGGAGAGCTTGTTCACGTAATTGCCGATGCTCATATTTATGAGAGGCATATTCCGATTGTCGAAGAGTTAATCACAAGAGAAAAATTTGATGCGCCAAAAGTGAGTCTCAACCCTGACGTTAAAAACTTTTACGATTTTAGAATCGAAGATGTTGTTGTCGAAAATTATAAACATGGCGAAACAATCACGGGGATTCCTGTAGCCGTGTGAAATGATTGCAAAGGAAAGGTTTTCGTAACCTTTCCTTTGTTTTATGCTGTTTTTTTGTTAAAATATTGAAGAATCCTATGTGAAAGGAGCTTATCCGTGGAATTAGCTGGAATTTTAAAGTATGTAAGTTATGCAATGATGCTAATGTCTGTGTGGGGATTTCTTAAAGCTCTGTATGATGAGAATTGGAAGGGCGCTGTCATTTCCGGCTTACTCCTATCTCTTCTTGTTATTACAACATTTTTTTACAAACCTGAGCTGTCGATGACACCCTAATTTCAACAGAAAGGAGATTTTCTGTAACATGTATTGCGATAACCTTCCGGAAAAATTGCAAAACACGATTGAAGATGCATACAATTACATAGAAAGTCTTCCGCAAAACAGACAGTTCTATTTGGAGATGCTTTTAAAGCAAGTTTTAGTAAGGACGAAAGAATTTCCTCGTGAGAAAATAAATTATGGAATTAAAAAGTTTATTCAACTAAAAGTCCAAGAAGGAAAGATCGTCCCTCAATATACAGTACAGTGTTTATCGTGCCGAAAAAAGGTGTTTGGTCCAGTAACAGATGAAAAAGAGATTCCGATAAACATGGTTTGTCCGCATTGCAAAACAAAGATAAATGCGGATGAAGAATACACTTTTATTTTTATGACATTTCAATTTGTACGCTAAAAACTTTTCGTAAAAAGTCGCCTTTCTTTTATAAAGTCGATTTTTTTTTGCAATCGAAAATAATTGTTAATTATTTACAAGAGCTGTATAATAAACGTGTTGATGTTAAATCACCTCTTTAAGAGGTGTGGTTGCCCTTTTGGGCGAGAAAGGAGTATATTCATGAAAGAATATACAATCTTTGGAAACGTCCCCCTCGTGATTGAGGGGGAGCATAAAGAGAAGGAGGTTGATGCCATCGCTGATGGGCTTCGTGAGAAGCTTGGTGATGGAATCAACGATCTTCTTTCTGTCACCGCTACTGCCGGTGATGAAGATTTTGACGTGCGTTATGAACTTCGCACGCCGAAGTTTGAGAGGATCCGCCGTATTACTGGATACCTCGTTGGAACCACAGACCGCTGGAACAATGCCAAGCAGGCTGAGGAGCACGAGAGAGTCAAGCATTTCTAATATTGCTTGACTCAACAAAAAAAAAGAGAGTTTATCGCTCTCTTTTTTTTATTGCTTATTTATCGTTTTTTGATGTTGTCAGCTTTGCATTTTCTGATGTTTTTTCTTTGGAAGATTTATCATCAGAACTCTTGTTTTGTGAATTCTGGTTGTCTTTTGATGCTCCTGTTGAGCCAAGCTTTCCTGCTGGTGCATTCAGTTTGATTCGGTTCTTTTTCAAGAGCGTTGTAATGCGGTTGAAATCCCACGCGGTTGTTGGTTCTGTATAGGCGGAATTATTGTCGTAAATTTTCCCGCTTCGCATGTCTCCAAGACTGTATCCAGCCGCTTGAAGAAGTTTACTGGCCACATCAAAGAGCTCTTGATCACTTGCCGTGCTCTTCAAGTTGTTATTGGCAGATTTATCTCCCCCCATCAACTCTTTTAGTTTTTGAGCAAGACTGTTGCTTCCATCCATTTCCCCAAGAAGTTCGCCGTTGCTTCCATTTAAACCGTCAAGACCGTTTAAACCGTCCTTATACATTTGAGCAAAGTCTTGGAAGCCTAATCCGCCGTCCCCAGAGTAATTATCATCGCCTCTTGTCCCGCCATAATAATCATCGTCGGAGTAAGAATTTCCGGAGCCATCATTATAATCTCCGCCGCTGTCAACGGAACTATCAAGGTTGTTGTATCCATTTCCAGAATCATCTCCAAGATCGCCAACCCCTAAAAGGTCGTCTGTGAGCCCTCCCGGAATATCTCCATCTGTTCCGTCTACTCCGCTAAAGAAATCATCTAAGTTAGAGCTTCCTTTATCTCCTGAGTTGGAATTATTCCAATCACTAGGGTTTGAGTTGAAGCCATTATCGCCGAAAAGATTTTTCCACGGATTGTTAGAGGAAGAGTTGTTTGAATTGTTGGAGCCTGTTGAACCATTTTTCATAAGTTCTCGGCATTGTTCATCTGACAACCCTAAAGTTTTGCATTTTTGAAGTTTTTGTTGATCGGTTTCGTTCTTTCCATCGGTGCCGTTTCCTTTACACCAATCTCCACCGTATTTTTTACAGTTTTCCGAATTTGGTCCAATGCCGCCGCCTCCACAGACGCCGTATTTTTTACACATGTCTGGTGTAAGTCCGCCTTCCGGATTCTTTTGAGTGCCGGTCGGGGAAATTCCATCAGACCAACCCCATTTATTTGAATTGGGATCCATTGAACCTACAATTTTGTCGCCAGAGGATAGACCCGTTTTTCCTTGGTAAACATCAAAGTTTAAGGAAACTGTCATTAGTCCGGATGTAACAACATCTTTCCCATCTTCTCCTTTAACTTTTTGTTTGTAAGGAATGTTCATGGATTGTGTTTGTGCTCCGCCTTCTTCGAAGGTGTACTTTTCAACAGAAATAGGAAGAACTGCCTGTCCGTTTCTGATTTGTGGAAGGCAAGTAACTGAAACGGATTTCCCTACTTCTGGCTTACCAGAAGACATACACATAACGTTTGCTCCACCTGATGTGGCATAAAACGAATATGTGGCTCTATTTCCCATAGGAACTCCGCCCATCATTCCCATAATGATAGAGGAAAGGGCGTCATTCCCTCCGCCTTGACTTCCTCCGCTTTGATCTTTTTTATCGGCGGACTTTTTCCCCCCGCCAAAAATATTCGGGAAAATACCGGCGTGCGCAACATTTTTAGTTTGCATATACGGAATTCCAAAAATAGAAAATGTGAAGAAAGACATGATTGTTAATGCTGTAATGCGTTTTCTAAAATTTTTTATTTTAAACATACCTTTTTCGTATAAACCAATTTTGTTTATACGCTCCTCTCTATATTGTTATCGAGCTAATATGTATTATTATCATAGATCCTTTTTAATTATAACAATTCCTTCGTTTTTTCGCAAAAAAAGAGCCGCATAAGCGACCCCTTTTTTGAGATTAAGCAATCTTTTTCTCTTCCTCAACCTGTTCTTCACTAGAAGACGAATCTTCTTGTTCAGAAAGCTTCGGAAGCCCACCCTTTTCAAGCATGTAATTTACCGCTCTAATAGCGGCGTTAATGCCTGTAATTAAGGTCTGTGGGTTGTCCGCGAGGTACTTCTTCCAGCCATCAATATATGTGGCTGTGTTTTGAATTTTACTCTCTTTGTTGATACCGAAGTATTCACAAAGAAACAGAGAACCAAATTCAGCAACGAGCTCCTCTGCGGAATAGAGCTCTATCTCATTCTTTGTTCCAGTCTTTCGCTTCATCGCCTTGGCGGTAGAATGCGTAAATTCATGGAACACCGTGGCGTAATATCTAGCATCGCTAGAATACAGCGCCACGTCTGAGATTACCGTCTCGTGATAATCCGGACGGTAACAGGCGTTTACGGCAACCTTTGGGTTTGTCACCTTCAGGTTGGTCGCTTCTGCAAACTTTTTGAGAAAACCTTCAATTTCCTCAATAGTGGACGCATCGCGACGAACCACCTTCCTTGAATTAGAGACGATTTCTCCGGAATCAAACTTTTGGAATGATTCAATTGGAAGCACGTTCCAATATCTCATCCCAATGAACTGTTTATCCCGTTCATCATCTCCAGTTTTCCAATACCTTTTTTCTGTTTCGTTATAGAAACAAGGATAAAAGATTGGAATTGTTTTGGAGCCCTTCTTTGGGAAGGTGTCTGCTCCGTACTTTGTTTTTGCGGCGGCAACCGTCATGTATTCGCCACAAAAGTTTTCTCCCAATTGAGCAATTGAGAGCCAGAGCAAGACCATTAGGTTCGCACCGTTGTAGGGGCGGTTCGTAATGTGGTTCATCAAACCACTGTTTACAATTGCCCCCGGAACAAACCCCTGATCCCAAGGCAGAAGCTCCTTGGAATCAATGAGTGAAATTACCTTTTGTGCAACCTCACTCATTTTTTCAAGAGTCTTGTTCTTTTTGTTTGTCGTTGTCATTTTAACAACCTCCTTCTCCCGCACTCAGGCGGGACACAAAACAACTCTATTTATAATTATAATAAATTGAGTCGCTTTTGGCTAATTAAACGAAAATAAATCCTCTGTCTTTTGATAAAATAGACCAGAGGTGATCTTATGGAACTTTATTTTCCCAACTTAGTTAAACTAAAGCCAACGATTCAATCGACTGTTTTAAAGGCGATGGAGGAATATGGAGAACTCTGTCGCGAGGTTCGTTTCTTTAATATAAATACACAAGAAAGTGATAAGCGTTCTGAAAATCTTTGGAAAACGAATTCTTTAGAAAAAAGACTTGAATTTGTTTTGAGCGAATTGCTTGATGTTGCTCAATGTATGTTTACTGTTATTTATTTTATGCAGGAAACAAAGAAGATTACTCCTGATTTTCTAAAGAAACGGCTTCACGGACATTTGTCAAAACTCATAAAAAAGGGATATGTTTCACATGAAAGCAAAACCTCTTTTGTTGACTTTGGAAAACGAGATAATGGAGATCTTTATATTCGCCTCCCTAAATGCGATAAAATAAATTATTTAAATGTGGAATCTGACATTATGTTTACTCTTTTAAAGCTAGGGGAGGAGATTGGTGAACTTGCACAAGTGATTGGCAAACACTCTGGCTTATCTGGCGAAGTAAACGTTAAAAAAGATAATATCGTTTTAGAAGAAGTTGTTGATGAAATGTTGGATGTTGCTCAAACATGTTGCACTCTTCTTTATATTTTCCAAGAAAAATATGATGTTGATGTTGAATCGTTTTTAAACATTCATCGTAAAAAGCTTGAAGCGCACGGTTATTGTTAATGGATTTTACATAGCTAATAATATATAATTGAATTTAGATTGTTGGTGTTTTGGGGGATTTGTCCCTCAGAAAGGAGTTTTCCAATGGAAAATATTGTTTGCTTTGATGGTCTTTCTGTCGCTCTTCAAAGAAAGGTTTTGAAGGAAATGCGACAGGGGAAATTCTATCTCGAACGGGTTCAGGATATGATTCGAGAGCGCATTATTGAGATTGCTCCCTGTCCGGGAAGTCTTCTTGAAATTTCGTTTACAAAACCATTTTTTGTGAACGGAATCCCCGAATATACTGTTGACAAATTAAAGGTCAATAGCGGTTCTGGGGATGTGCGACTCGCTCTTCAGCGAGAAGTAGAGAAGCTCATTCCTGAAATTAATGAGCTTCTTTCTAAGTGGATCAAGGAATTGTACTCTGACGAAGTGATCACGGACTACTTCTATGAGTTTGACACAGCATTCCTTGAATCTACAGGAAGAATTTGCGGATAATTTATATTCGCAAACAAAAAAGGTCAGCGAGTTTCGTTGATCTTTTTTGTTTGTCACCACAACATCTTGTGTTGAACAGAAAAGCAACACAAGAAATATTTTTTTCTTCAAAAATCAAAAATAAAATGGGTTATAATTCAAATAAATGAAAGAAATTATTTCAAAACTATGCTCATCGAACACATCTTTAGAAAGGATTTAACCATGACAGCAATCATTATATCTTTAATCGCCGTTACACTGTTTGAATATTTTTTCTCGGATGACGAGCTTGCAACCGATATTTCAAATTGAACATTTCAAGAAAAAAAAAGAACCCCAGAACCATGTAAACGGTTTAGGGGTTCTTTTCTATCACGGAATTTTTACTGGGATTACGATTTTCCAAGCTGGCTTCTTCATATCAAACACCATGTCGAGATTAAATGTAATCTCTTTTGCGTCTGCACGCACTGGTTCAAACGCAAGCATAAACTCTTGGTCAACTCCAGATTCAATTGCTGTGATCTGGTCTCCAGAGAAGGGATCTGCCTTGTACTGATGACCATTGTTATCTACAAGCAAAGCATTTACATTCGGCATCATATGGATTCTGTTTGGTCCACCATTTTTGAGACGAACCCAGAGTCTTGTTTGATCCTGACGGAACTGAATCCGTTCAATAGAAACGCTGGAACCGTTCAGTGTGTCCTTTGCGTTTTTCAAATCATATGCTTTTGTTGGATCCAGTTTTGTGGACTTTGTTTCCGCAAAGTCTCGCTCTGCAATTACTTCGTTGGCTGGACGAGAATCGAACCAAGTCCCATCCGTTTTGATGTAATTGTAACCAAAATAGAGAAGTGCTAATACAAGGATAAGCGCCACAACTGCGACAACTGCTCCTAGTACGGAATGGTTTTCTTCTTTTACTTCTGTTTCTCTTACATGAGTGTATTCTTTTGCTTCAACGCCCTGAGCATACTTTTCTTTTTCTTTAATGTCTTTTGATTGATCTTTCTTCGTTGGCACAAGAGCTTTTTCCTCTTCGCCAGACTCTAATAAAGGATCCTGTTCGACATCGTTTTCATCTTCAAATTTATCATTATCTGACATAAGTCTTTCCTCTCTTTCTTTGTGTTGAGGCATAACCTCAAATAAATTATATTGGAGAATCGTATTCCTTACAAATCTTACCAAAAAAGGGCCGTTGAAAAAGAGTGGAATTTCGAATATAATATTTTTTATTGGAAAGGCGGGTTTATTATATTGAAAGAAAATGAATATCTTCAACTTCAAAAATTTTGTCTTGGGTTGTTTTTGATGCTGCTGTTTATGATTGCCGTAACATTTTTTGAGTTTTCTGCGAACCCAACATTATTTTCTGCCAACAGGACTTATTCCACCGTCCAAATTCTACTTTTTCTTGTCGTTTTCATCAGCCCATTTATCTTTACATTTATCATCTCAAAATGTAAAAACGCAGTTCTTGCGATGCTCAATTTGGTAAAATAAATGTGATAAAAGATTTTCTACATGAAAGGAAGAAAAAGGTTTGAATATTAAAGAACTTATTCAGTCCAGCTTTCCCGAATCGAATGTAACGGTGAAAAACATCGTTGTCCAAGAGATGAGCCAAGATGGAGCTCCTCAAAAGGTTATTGCTCTTGGAAAAGATGCCAATGATAAGTTCATTATCGCAGAAGCTATTATTGATGCCGGCGCGTGTGACGTTCGAAAAGTGAAGTCTTACAAGACCTACGTTGCCGCAATGTCTGAGTATGCAAAATACAAGCGAAAATTTGCCAGTTGAAATTTCAGACCGTCTTTAACAAGGCGGTCTTTTTACTTGTCTTGGTTTCAGAATGGAAAAAAACAAAGGAAAAAGATATAATTTATAATGGAAAGAGGTGTTTCATAATGAGTGACAGTATTTTTGTTCAAGAACTTAAACAAAAAGCTCGTGAAAAGTTTAATATAAATTCTTCTAATAAAAATTATGATGAGGAAGAAAAGACAACTCCAAAAACACAAGCAGAAGATCCTAAAATGTATGGGAAAATGAAAACGGATGGATCTGACATTGTAAGCCAATACAGCCGTCTCGCTGAATGGAACAATGTCTTTATGACGAGTGTTTTTGTGGCTATTGGAAGCTCGTCCTTTGCCCTTATGGGATACCATGCGATTACTAAGCTGAAGAATTCGCCTTTTTATTTTGGAACATTTTTGCAAATCCTTGCAGTTAGTCTTTTAGTCGGATTTCTCCTTTGGGGAATTAGAGCTATGACAACATATTCTGTTTGGAAAGGCGTTTTAAAGAAAGACAGCATGGCGGATCAATCCACACCCTTCTTTACAGTGGAGGGAATGAGCGAACTATCTTTTGCCGTTTTTCTCCCTGTTTACTTTATTTTCTCGTTGTTTTTCACGCAAAGTATAGCAATGCTTGTTTTAGGCGGAGCGTTTGGTTTTAAATACATTTTGATGTATTTTAGCTATCCGAGTGTTATCCGCAACTGTTCTAGGTTGGATCGTTTTATTTTTATCCTGTCTTCTATTGGTGTGTTGTTTGTTTTGCGAGCTTTATTTGCGATTATTGTATGATTGAGAAAGGATTTTTTAGATGGGTCGATTTAATAATCGAAGGACAAATCCTGTTCGTTATAACGATGATGAAAAAACAGAAAACCTTTTGCGAAAGGTGGCTCTCTCTCCTGAACAAGATGATTCTGCGGACTCTAAAAATGAATCTTCTGGTCCAGAAGATAATAACGAACTAAAGGTTGCTCACGGAAGAGAAATCGTCGGAAAGTCTTTACTGTCTCCCCGTAATGAGGTTCACCAAAACACAGAGAAAGAATACGTTTCTCCATTCGACGAAGACTTTCACTCGACCTTATCAGAAGATGAAGAAGAACTTTTCGTTCCCGAAGAAGAAGCGATCATTTCTCGTAACCGGTTAAAGTTCCTTTTTGTTATTTTGGGAATTTTTTATGTTTGTGCTTTAGGTATTGGATACCACTACACTGGTTTTTCTGATGGTGTTCCTCGCCTGATTACTCCTGAAGAGAGAGAAAAGCAAGATTATCTTGGTCGAATTGATGAGTATATATCAACTCTTCAAAATGCCCATGCAGATATTCTTCTCATCAGCGAAAATTATGCAGAAGGTGTTATTGCTGATGATGGTTTAGTAAAACAACTTACAAAGGAAAGAGAAAAGCTTGATAAGAACAGAAAAGAAATGAGTGAACTTGTTGCTCCCGCGCAATTTGAAAGTTTTCAAAATAAGCTAGACACTCTTTATTCTGTTCAAATGGCTTTTCTTGATAATAGTATTGCTTATGCCAAAGGAAAAAGCGAGTCCGCCTTACAGGTCGCACAAGACTCAAATGCTCAATACGAAGAGACGATGGAAAAGTTCTTGGAAGAGTATGATAGCTTATTCCTTAATGGCGGAAGTGTAAAAAGTGATAAGTCAACGCAAACATCTCGTTTTGATGCCTTGCTTGAAGTTCAAGAACCTGCGAACCCACAAAAGAATAGTTTAATTCGGTAAAAAAATCCACGGATAAAATGTTTTTCCGTGGATTTGCTTTTTGTATATGGTACTCTCTAACATAGAGAGATTGTTAATTGTTTTTTTAAAGGAGATACAAAAAGTAAAATGAAAAAGGTTGTTTTTGCAGGAATGCTTGGAGGGATACTTTGCTTTAGCAATGGGCTTACTGTAATGAATTCCAGTGTGGTTGAGGCTCATTTCATGACAAGCGCCGAAGAGCGTTCGATCGGACAAAATGCTGTCGCGCAGGTTGAACAGAAGTATGATACGTCTGTTGATGATGATCTTATTGAGATTCAGCGGCGCTTAATCCTCTGTAATCCCGCTTATCTTAATTGGAACGATGGAGCACATAAGCGTTGGCTTGCACCAATGAAGATGTACCACAGTGATTCCCCCAACGCATTCATGCTCCCCGGCGGGTATTCCTATATGGCGGACTCGATGGTAAACTTTATGAATACGGTGCAGAACGATGGTTACATCAACAAGCATTATCTTCGCCCAATGAATAAGTCGAACATTTACAACACATCCGCTGTCGCTTTTGTTATGGGGCATGAGTTCGGACATTGGGCAGGGAAGGATCATCTTGAGACCTATGACAAACAGTTCGGACTGAACATGCTCCTTAGTTTCTTTGGCGGAAATGCTGGTTCCGTTGGCGGGATGGTTGCACAGACGGCTGGTGTTAACATTGTTGACACATTGATTGATCGTCAGATGTCGTTCAATCAGGAAAAGGGCGCGGATGAGTGGGGGCTTAAATTCCTTGAGAACGTTCCGGAATATTCAATAGGCGGTGCGCTCATGAAATTTGATCGTTTCCTGCGTTTGGAGGAGATTCGGTTCCCTGATGGGAAGCGTCCAAAGAATTTTCGCAATCCACATCCTCAAACGATGAAGCGTTACCAGAGAGTGATAAAGTATATTGAAAACTCTTCAAATGGACGGGTTAAAATTGATAATGGCGACCTTTATGTGGATAACCAGCTCATTCCTCTTGATGGTCGTGCAGATGTCGTGAGCAAGGAACGTGTTTTTTATGTTGCAGGGCAAATCGCAACAGCGATAAAGAAGGATATGTTCCATCCGAGAAATCTTAAGTTTGTTTCTGTGCCAAAGAGCATTGACGCAAGAGATCCTGCGCGTGTTGATGAAATGTATTTCATCGCAGAGAATGATGCCGGAACAGACTACAAGATTATTGACAAGGTTCGTTACAACGAATCTCTTAGTTTTGAAGATAATATGGAGGTTGTCACGAGTTCTGAATCAGATATGGCGGCAATGGGGACTATCATCAATGTCGCCGAAGCGTTTGATGGGGTGAAGCATCCAAAGAACCACCATTGACCCTCCCCACGCGTAAACGCGGGGGATTCTCAGGGCGTTAAGCTAAAAACTCTCGCGAATTTTCAACCCCGTTCGTACATTTCTGTCGAACTCAAGCCCGAGCTTGGGGGCGGTCATGACCCCTCACGAGGCAGGTCCTCTAGACCCTCGTGCACCGTGCCTGACGAATAGGAGAGCGCGTTAAGCGGTCTCTTTTTCGTCTCCAGCACAGCCAGTTTTGTTCGAGTTGAGCGCGTTCTTCGCAATATTGATCGCGCCCACAATGTCGCGATGTGCATGAAAGCCACACGCACATTCGTACCGACGGTCATGCGCCTTGTGCTCGCTCCCGCAGACAGGACAGCGCTGTGACGTTTTGTACGGGTTCACATAAACCAAATGAATACCAGCTAGAGACGCCTTGTACGCAATGTATTTCGTGAGTCGGTAAAAACTCCACGAGTTGAGAGAACGATTGTTCTTCCTTCGTGCCACAATCTGCTTCTTCGAGAGTTTCCGCTTCTTCCGCCTCTGTTTCTTCGTCAACGTTTCTGTCCACGAAAAGAGGTCGAGTTGAACGGGTTCTCCTGCATTTGAAGACGCACACTTAACGTTTTCCGTGACCGCATCCACCTTTGGGTTATCAACGTTTTTACGACTTTTTCTTGTCGGGGTGGACTGGGTGCATCCTTTGCGGATGCCGTCGAGGGTTTCAAGCGCGATCACTCGTGCGCCTTGCCGAATTGCTTCGTTGACGATGGCACGGCTCACCTGATGGTCTCGATCTTTCATAAAACGCGCTTCTTTATCCGAAACGCGCTTAATCGCACGGAGTTTCTTCGCTTTTTGAAGTTTCTTTCGTCGGGCGTAAAATTTCCTTCGTTTATAACGGTTTTCTCGCCCGTTCCCGTAAAACCGAATAGTTCCGTTCGTCGTATACGAGACGGCGGGACACTTGATCCCCAGATCCACACCCATGACAACGGTTTTCGGGTCGGCAAGGAGTGCGTCAAGAGAGGGTGTTTTGGGCTCTTCAACCTTGTAGCCCACCTGTGCAAAGAGTTTATCTCCTCGACGCACGATGCGCAGGGTCGCGAGGTGCGGGGTCCCTGTTAAGATCTCTCGCTGACGTGGCGTGACGGTTGCAACACGAATCTCTTTTTGCACCGAATTTCGCGTCGTTTTTCTAGACGCCGTTTCCCCATCACGAAAAAGCGGAAACGAGACCGTTTTCGCGTCGAGATCAATCTTGAAATTTTGGTTGTTCACGAATAGAACGGAGCGACGTAGAATCGGAACTTTCGCGTCGCGGATCGGACGCTTCGGCGCTTTCCCTTGCTCCGCGAGCCACGCACGTTTGCGCTCCACTTTTCGTTGGTTCTTCGCGTACCTCTGAAGAACGGATTTTGCGTCCCGAATCGCTTGATTTTTCACGGCAGCAGGGAGTTCCGCGATCACATCCTTTGAAGTGAATTTCTGGATCGACACGCCCGAAAGATCTTGTGCAACAAGAGAATTGACACACGCGATGTACTTTTCCATTTCTGCGTAGAGTAGGAGTTCGTCGGACGAATTTAATTCTAATTTCAACGAAGTCGTGAGAATCAAAAAGATTGACCTCCTTTCCCGTTTTTCTTCCTTTGGTTTATCCAAATACGCTACAATTATACCGAAAACTTCGTTGTTTTATAAGAGAGTTTTCGTAAATCGTTACAACTGATGCGCCGATTCATCCCCATGCCTAAAGGGCAGGGGCTTTCTCGGCGGAATTGGGTAAAAAAAAGAAAGAGAGCCTTAAAGGCTCTCTTTTTTGCATTGTAAATTATCGGAAAAGCGGAAGCTCATAAAGAGCTCTTGTTGCGCTATTGTTTTTCACAATGTTTTTCGCAGTATTTACACCATGTTGAAAAAGCTGTTTTGCATAAGACGGATGGTCGTTTTGATAAGAAACGCCTCCGTTTTTAGCCATCTTTTCTCCATGCTCTTGAATGGCAGAGGTGTTGTCTGGGTTCCCGATAGATTCTCCTTTTCGATTCAAGTTATGAAACGCTTCTGTTGTGTACTCGTTTCTGTTGATTTGAGTGCCTGAAGTAGTTTTAACAACCAACATTCCATTTTCGTCTTTGGTGATTGTTGCGGAACTAAGATCTATTCCAGCTCGTACACCTTTACGGTTGAGTTCGAGTTCGGAATAAGGCTCTCCGCTTGGCTTACCAAATTTAAGGGTTCCATCAGAATCCGTATAAACAGAAATGTTTTCCCCATTTATATTGGTCCAGTTCACTCCGGCGGCTCCTGCAAGACCAACATCATAATTGTCTCCAGAACCATAACGAACAACGCCAATATCGGAACCCACCGCGACTTTCGTTTGTGTATTATCGGCGTCCGTATCCATTGTTTGCATATATCCGTCATAATTCATTCCGATAGAGCGTGTTGAATCATCGCTTTCATCAATCAGTTCATAACGGCCAGTTGATTCGTTGAATTTGACGCTTGCCTTTCTGAATGCGGCATACTTTCCAACTTGTTTTTCACATTCGCCTTGCGAAACGGCTGTTGTTAAGATGTCCATTTGAGGTGTAGATCCGTTTTCTCCACCAATACCATCTTTTAAGCGAAGTCGGCATTGTCCGTTTTCGTCGAGTTTCGCAGATGTTATTTCACCTGCCACAGAAAGCTGATCTCCGTTTAATTCTGCAAGATCCGCATTTACAAAAACACCCATAACGGAGTTTGAAACGGTTTTTCCATTCGAAACAAGAACGTTTCTGTATTGACTTACTTTATAACTAAAAGTGTAGGTCTTGGGTGGAGTTTTATTATCGTCATATCGAAGAATAACTTTTATCGTTCTTGAGCCAACGGATCTGTTCGGGTTTTTACCGAGCTCAACAATAAATGGACGACCTTCTTTTACGTTCAGTTTTTCCGTTTTTCCAAGCTGTTCTTGGGAGTCAAATTGAACTTCAATGTGATACTTTGCTTGATTTTGTGAAACGTTTTTCACTTTATCGTTTGGGAGCAGAGTAATCTCAACGTCTTTATTATCGTTGATTGTTGGGAGAACCGGATTGAGTCGAACCTTAAAAGGGAAGTCTGTTGTCGTCCGAATGACATCTCTTTCTGCCTGAGCTGTTTCGATTCTGTTCCAAGCCTTTTGACGTTCTTTTTCAGCGCCTTTAATTTCTTCTTCAGCCGCCATCGCATCTGCATCCGATTGTTGTGCGGACATGACCGCATTTTGATATGCCATCATCATGACCATGAATTTTTGGACGGGGGAAAGGTCACTTTTCCCGATTTCTGAAGCAACCGTCGAAATGGCAGACATAACTGTTCTTTGTGTATTAACTTTTGATACAGTTCCATCAGAATTCATTTCCGGCATATCCATTGTCTTTTGGGTGTAGATCATATTCATCATCTTCCCATCGACTTCTTTGCCGTCACTGACCAAATATTGCAACGTATTTTTCAAAACGGATCTGTTTTCATAAACCCCTTTTGAATTCTTTGTCGCGATATTCCACATTTCATTTGGCATAGGGCACTCTTTGGTTGGGGTTGTTACTTGATAGCATGGATTTTCTGCAACCGTAACAATAGAACCGTCTCTTGTTACGGTATAAACTTTGGGCGCAGAAGTTGTAGAGTTTTTCTGTTGTTCTGCGTCGTTCTTTTCCGCTATTAGTTTTTGGTTCGCTTTTTGAAGGGCAGATTCCATTTCATCGACAGAATCTTGCCCGCCATTTGCAATCATGTTTGCAATGTTTTGATCTCCCGCTCCCATAAGTCCGGGAAGCGCTTCATTTTGTTTTTGAATAATATCCGCATCAGCGGCCAAAACATGTGTTACAGGTGCAAATGTTGAAAAGCTTAAAGAAAAAGAAATCAAGGCAGAAAGAAGTTGCTTTGATTTTTTATTGTTCTTTGCAAACATATATATACCTCGCTTTATAACAAAATGCATAATTGTTGATTTATAATCTTTTTGGATTGTATCATTTTATCTTTTCTTTCGCAAAAAAAAGGCTTTCACAAGCCTTTTCTTTTTGTTATTTGGTTTGTGGTGGAGGGGGCGTTAGTTCGTTCGGATCTGTCAGAACCATTCCAAACCCTGCAATTCCCTTTTTCGCAAGAGCTTTTCGTCTGGCTTCTTGATGTTCCTTTATTTCCTCTGTGGTTACAGGAACAATTTTACGAGCCTTCATTAGGGTCGTGATTCGATTAAAGTCCCATGCGTCCTCCGGCTCTGTATAGGCGGAGCCCTTTGAATAGTTTCTCCCGTTCATGATGTCATCAATATCAAGACCTGCATTCAATAGGATTTGCTTTGCAATTCCATACATATCTTGTGTTGATAAAGTTCCTTGAACGGTTTTGTTAAGAGAATTATCCTCTCCAAAAATAGAGTTTAAGAAGGATTGAAAGCCATCTTGTTTTTGAGCGTCGTTTGTTTGTTGCATCAAGTCTTTTATGTTGACAACACCATCGCCGTTAATGTCTTTAAACATAGATTTGTCGATGGAACGACCTTTTGCATCAAACAGTCCCGTGATTTCGTTTCCATAACGATCATAAACTTTAATCGGATTTCCGTTTTCGTCTACGAAGTTTCCGTTCTCATCAAAGAACACGGCAATCGGATTTCCGAAAGCATCATAGAACCCGTCAATCCTGTTTCCATTTTGGTCATAGAATTGTCCGCCGGAAAGATCGTCCAATCCAGATGCGTTTTCATAGTAATCCCACATCTGTTGCCCGTTGATTGACCCTTTTTCTTTTCCGTTGGTCCAGAAATCTTCGCTTTGAAGTTGCTCTATAATTTCTGGGCGAACATTCCCATTTTCATCAACAAATTGAGATTTATCAAACCAAGAGGGGGGAGAGACGGGGGTTGTATCAAATCCAAACAAATCGTTGGTTAATCCATTTGGCATATTTCCGGGCGCATCAACGCCGTTAAAATAGCCATCAAGATTTTGATTTCCCGACCCATCTCCAAGAGAGGATGTCCAGTCGTTTCCGGAGGCACTTTGTATATTTTTCCCTCTATCGTTTAATGCATCTTTGACTAAATCGCCAAATCCGCCTCCGCCAGAACCGCCATTCCAAGAAAGCTCTCCTTTATTGAGATCTAACCCATTTTGATTTTCTCCCGTGGCTTTTTTGGTACTTTCTTTGTATGGTCTTTCGGCTCCGCCTTCCTGCCATCCATACTTATTATCGCCCCAAGCTTGATCGCCCCAAAGACCCCCGCCAGAAAGTCCGCCGGTTCCTTGATAGACACCATTGTTCACTTCTGCGGTAATAGAACCCCAGCGCAAATGATGCCCGCTCCAACGAAATGTTGTGGCGGTCATTTTTTGTGTTTCTGTGCTTCCGCCCGTCTCATAGTGATCTGAGCGGCTGATAATTGGAGGTACAGCCCAGCCACCGGGAACCCATACAGCGCATTTTGAATTTTGTGTATCTCCTGCTTCCGGTTTCTTTTCAGAGGCGACACATGCTGCATAGGATGCAATTTTTGATGACTTAAACGTATATGATACGGTTGAGCCAATGGGAATTCCGGGGATCTGTCCCATAATTGCAGAGTTTAATGAATTGTTTTGACCGTCTTCAGCTCTAGCTTGATTTGTGATTCCGCCGCCAACGATAAGACCCGTTAAACAGAACAAGGAGACGGCTTTGTTTAATTTTTTGCGCATGTTTTATCGAGAGCCATGCCTCGAATCTCACCTCTCTTTTCCGAAAATCATTTACTCCAAATTATACCATTATTAGTTATTTCGTACAAGAAAAACCTCGCCTTAATCATAATGACGAGGTTTTCCTTATTTACGCCGAAGCTTGCTGTTCTTCAAACGGTTTATCGAGTTCTGGATGATCTGCGAATTCGCAAATTTTTTCCATGTCAAGATAAGGATCTTCTTTCAACTGATCTTTCATATACTGTGGTACATCAAGATCCATGTCGATAATAAGATCTTCGTTTGTTGGAGGTTCATTTTCACAACGCGCAACTTGAATCAGAACAGGTTCGGATTCTTGGTGTGTCGCGGTGTTGTTTATACGAACAATCGCTTGTCCAATCGGCTCCTTTGCCAACCAAATTGGAACATCTCTGTTGTCGAGCCTTCCGTTTCGGCAGAGATCCAGCGTCATCAAATCAATGTCGTCTTTATTGCCGAGACGGTGGATAATGAGAATGGAGCAGTTTGTCACAATAGATGCGGGGAGGTGAGAAGGCGCCTGAACAATTGGCATTGCATAGATACCAAACTCACGTCCCTCGTTGAAAATAATCTCAAAGACATCTTCTGTTACACCAAGAGGACTTGTGCCAGAAGGTGAATCTGGATTCTCGATGATTCGGTGAGCCTCTTCAAGAACAAAAAAGCGTTTTTCGACACGTTGCTCGATGTTTTTCTTCATAGAGCTATAAAAGAACACTCCCGAGCTAATCATCTGGATAATGAACTTTTTCGAGCCAGAATCAAGGTCTCCACCTTCAAGAACCATAATGCGTTTTCCGTCAATCAAGTCATTGATGCGAACGCACTTATCCTTGTCTGTGCAACAGTAAAGTTCTTTAAGTTCTCCAGAGAAATAAGGCTCAATTTTAGAAAGAATAGAATCAAACGCATCCTGCATTCCGCGTCCTGCTTCAGAGAACCAGCGTTTTACAAGATCTTGTTCTTTTGGTCCAAGACGATTTATTTCTTGTTGAAGGACATGATCTTGAATCCCTCCTGCACGCTTATCAAAGGACTTCATCGCATTAATAACACGATATACGCCCGCAAGAGTTACGTTATATACGTTCTCTTTTGCATCTGGAGTTTCTTTTGGAACGCCATTATCGTCAAGCTCTAAAACCTTATGGAGGAAGAACTCAATCTTTGCCGCCTTATCCAAGACAGAAAGCATTTTGTTACCAAGACCATAGCCTAAGCAGAGTGATTCGTGAACTTTTGAGGTCCATTGAGATATGCCAAGGTATTTGGGTGGTACATAAACGTTCATATGAATCGGACGGATAGAAGAGTAGTCAAGACCATAAAAGTCAAAGTCTGCCATTCCGTTTGGAGCAAAGTTTTTGAGAACGCGCCACGATTTCTTCCAGTCGAGGACGAACACTTTCATGTCGTCATACTTTTCAATAACTTCTTTGACGACTCGCACGGCCGATGTTGTCTTTCCGCATCCTGATGCTCCGCAAATGAGCGTGTGCATGAACTCACGTTTACTGAAAGAATAATCGTAATGTGGTTGCGCATCCTCATAGTTAATTTGCTTACCGAAATAAATTTCACCTTGTTTGTTCGCAAAGATGCTGAACGGCGGAATATTTGTCGCGACAGTGGATGCCCCGCCTGTTTCCACACGGGGAAGGTGAGTAAGCGCCGCAAGTTCTGAGGTAAGCATAATTGTAGACCAAAGATAGCCCTCTGCAATGTTTGGAATAGATTCCTTCATTGTGCACGGCTCAAATACAGAAGCATGTTTTTGCAGATGGTTCTGCGTGAATTCGTCCGGATCCACAACTTGAACAGTGGAGATTTCGTTATCCCCGCCCCAAGACTGAATGGCACTAAGTCCAATACCTTTTTTAGCTTCTGGTGTGTAACTGAGAATATAGCTGTCAACATAAAATGCGCCCATGCGAACTGCTGTGTTGACACGCGTATTTTGCTCTTCCAAAAGCTTAACAAGGTTGCCTTTGTCCTCATCAAAGATTTGGTAACTTCTTGATACACCAATCGTCGGACCAAACGAGAAGTTTAACCCTTGCCCTGTACCAAGCGTATTGCTTTGTGCATTGGAAAGTCCTTGTGCGTTAGAAATTGCTTGACTGTTGCTCTTTGAAACACCCTGTCCACGAGAATCCCCAGTCGTAGTTCCTTTGGACACGCCTTGCGAATCCGAAAGTGACTGAGATAATCCTTGGTTTGCTGTTTTCCCAATGCCAGAGCTTTGCCCTTGGCTTAACCCGCTTGTTGAACCAACGGATGCGCCCGTACTTTGCGTACGAGAAATACCATTGCTTTGCGAGTTTGAAACAGAGTCGCTGATTCCTCTCGATTGAGTTTCTGTCAAGCCTTCGGAAACACTTCTTCCCAAGCTGTGAGAGAGGGAAGTTCCCATCGTTTGCCCGTAACTCATGCTTTGTGAAATTCCGTGGCTTTGCCCAAAGCTTTCACTTTGCGAACGTGTTTGCCCAACAGAATCGCCGATTGTAAATCCATGTGTATTGCCAATGGATTGCGTTCCCGTCATAGAGCGAGAAAGGCTATCGGACAGACTGTTCGATATGCTGTTCGCGAAGCTGTTGCTTGCACTTTGAGAAAGTGAGTTGGAAATAGAATTCGAGAGGGAGTTTGACAAACTTCTTGACACCGAATCGGATACTGAATTACTGAACGAACGCGCATCAGAAAACGAATCGGATACAGAGTTTGTCCGACCGATAGAATGTGTTGTTCCATCCGAAATACTGTTCCCATTTGCAAACGACGATGTAATTCCATTTGCCGTACTATTTGTCAAGCTTGTACCGTCAGTTATGGACAATCCACGTCCAAAGGCATTCCCGTTGCTGACAGAGTGGTTTGTACTGTCCGAAGCCCCAACTGTCCACCCGTTCCCGGACGCAAAACTGTTGGTGTTTGTGAATGAGGCTCCGCCCCCATGAGTGTTTCCTATTGAATTCCCGTTTGCGATCGCAGATCCTCCGGATACTGCATATCCTCCTCCAACACCAATTCCACCAATACCTACATTCCCGTTTGCATTTATTGTTCTAGATGCGTTTTCTGTGTTTGTAAGTGTATCGGTGTTTGAATATCCCCAGTTGGTTGATTGGGCTCTTGCAGAAGCTTGTGTCACAGTCTCATTGTGAGACATGGTGTTTGTGTCCGTGTGTCCCCGACCGTCAGAAAGTGTGAGGTTGTGCGTCATGTTGTAGCTGTTTGCGAGGTTGTGGTTTGTTCCATGCGCAGTCGTATTTGTCAAAGAGTTCCCGTGGGTCATCGTTTGACTGCTTCCAAGTGTATGACTTGTTCCGTCGGTAATGGAGTTACCAATCGTTGTCCCTGTGGTGTGTCCGAGCGTTTGTCCTGTGGTTGATCCTGTGGTATGACCATAGGTCTGCCCGTTTGTAATACCGGTGGTTTGTCCGTGCGTAATACCTTCTGTAATTCCATGTGTGTATCCGGCGGTTTGTCCAAATGTTGTTCCTCTGGTTTGTCCCTCTGTAATTCCTTGGGATAAGCCAAAGGAATTGGATGTACCAAAAGATTCTCCGGTACTGTGTGTATTCGTTATACCGAAGGTGTTGCCAAGTGTATGTGTTTGTGTGAGAGATTCTCCGACAGAACGTGAGCGGCTTTCACTAAATGACTTCCCTTCGCTGTATGTTTCGGACGAACCAACGGATTGCGAGTGGGAGATTCCCGTTGTATCTGTAATCCCATGAGTGTGTCCGATACTATCCGTTTGAGAAGCGCCAATACTGTTCGTTAAAGACTCTGCATGGCTAACGCCTTGTGTTGCAGAATTTGTTTGAGCTTGTGAAACAGAATCGGCCACGCCGACACTTTGCCCTTGAGAATATCCAAGGTTGTGGTTCACGGTTTGACTATCCCCAACATTGTGTGAATAGTTGTCACTGTTTCCGTGTGTCACACCAAGCGTTTCACCGGTTGTATCGGTCACACCAGAGGTGTTCCCCGCCGCCGCTGAAAGATTCCCAGCAAAAATCATCGGAACTGAAATGCCCGCATTGTGGCTAATCATTCCCGAGTATTGTGATTTATAACGAGAAAGTTCTTGTGCGACGTTTGTGGACCATTGAAGAAGTTCCTGTTCGGGGATAGGGAATGCCATAACCACGTTGGCATAGCGATCATGTAAAAGCCCGCGAATAAACTCTTCGTTTTGTTCAATTCCTTCCGGGGTTGTTGTAACGCCGTTAAGGCTTGTTGTAACACCGGACGCAGAAGAAATATGTGTCTTAGGAATCCCTCTGATAACCTGAAGGTTTGGAGCATTCTCCATTGTACGGCGAATAGACTCCGCCTCTTTCATGTTAAGACTGAGGAATTGAGATTGCCGATATGTTCCTCTGAGAAGACGCAAAAGTCCGCCGTAATCTGCATCTGCTTGTTCCTTCAGATGTGTTAATGTGCGAGCAATTTTTTCTTCTTCAGAACTGGCTCTATTATAATAATCTGTTTCTTCCTGAATGGGTTCTGTTACCTGAACGCCATAACAGTAATAGAACCCTTTTACATCAGAAGCTTTCCCATCTGGCATATTACAATAAACAGTAATAAAGTTTATTTGTTTTGCCCAGATGGCATGAAGAAGCTCATCCTGAGAAACCATAAGAGCTTTCTTTTCGCGGAGTTCTTTTGGGATGTTATAAACTTTACAAAGTTTTACAACTTTAATCCATTTCTCCCAATCTCCGTCATCTTCTCTCTTTTTCAGGATATATGTAAGATATGCGACCTCATCTTTTGAGTTTTTTTTATATTCAATAAAACGATCTATAATACGCAAATCGTCATGAGCAAGCTGTCTATCATATAATTCTTCTACGCTTACTGTGGCGTAATTTCCTTCTTGATAGCTGAATGTGGCATCTTTATTTTCAAGATTCATGTCTTTTACTATTTTTCAATACAAGAAAAATAGCGCTCACCTCACTTTCTTTTTTAAAATTCTATCATCTTTTGTTTTTTTTAACAAGAAAAACAGGCGTCGAAATCCGCCTGTTTAATTCTTTTATTGGAGGTTATTTACAATAGCCCTGCTTTTTGAGCTTCCTGCGCCGCATCTTTTCCAACATTTAAATTCATTCGCGTGGAATCTCCTTCGGTCGGATGATATGTCCTTGCTCCTGAATCGTAGTTGTTTGCGAGTCCTTTCAACCTGCTCATTTGCTCTTGAGCTTCTGATACTTTAGATGCTGCTTCTTGGTATTCTTTTGTTTGTGCCAGATCGCTTATAACTTTGTTGCGCTTCGCTTCTTTTTCTTGCGCTTGTTGTTGTGCTTCTTCCAGTGTTTGCCATCCTGTATCTTCCGTGTTATATCTTGAAACGCCCGCTTTTTCAAGTGCTGAATCTTCCATTCTTAATGCTTCTTGACGGTAATATTGTAAGCGTTCATTTTCGGTTTGATACATTGAACTGATCGCTTTTCTATCTGTTTCCGTCATTTCTTTTGTTTGCTTATATTTTCTTTGAACTTCTGTTTCCCCTATAATCGGGTGGTTGCTATTACTGTCGAAATTATAAGCGTCTATTCCGGACGCTACTATACGGGAGCCATTACGAAGCCACGGTGCGGATGCGGCAGACTCTTGAGAGACTTTAAAAGCATCTGTTGCAGCTTTTCCGATTTTTTCAGCTTCACTAAATCTACCTGCACCTTTTGCATCGAGCGCCGCTTTTCTTGCTTGATCTAAAAGTCTATCTTGATAGGATAGTGGAATCCCGTTTTCTCTTTTTTGTTTTAGATAATCTTTTAGTGCTCCCCAGCGTTCTTCTGTGGACATGTCTCTCACTTTATATTGAAGAGATGATCTAGCGGATTCGACGCTTTTCCCTGTTATTGGATCTGTTATTTTTCTTCCACCCCGAACAAAATCCCCTAATTGATGATATTTTCTTACAACCGCGTTAGACACATCATTGATCTTTGTTGCAACTTGCGTTACCGTTTTTCCACCAATCGTTTCTGTCGCCCACGCAGAAACTTTGTTCCCAACGCGTCCGACAAAGTTCCCTGAGCCTTCCATTACGCGCACTAGGCGAGCAAATTTCGCCCCTTTAGAAATTGCCCCTGCGCCCATAAGAATTCCTCTTACGGCAAGATTTCCAACTAAGCCAAAGGGAAAGAATAGTGTTGCAACAGTAAATGCAGCTTCAAAGGGGTTTTCTTTTGCCCAATCGACAAGATCGCTTGCACCTTCTTTAATGAAGTTTCCAATTGCTCCAAGAGAGGGGTTTGCTATAAACTCTGTCGCAAGAGCACCATATTTGCCAATAACGCCCCTTATGCCATCTGTTCCGTTGGTTTTCTCCGTATCTTCTGTTTTTACACGAAGATACATAGCACAAAATAACGGATCTGCTTCCGTTTTAAGGCATTCCGCATATCTCGGAGCTATTTTAGTACAATGATCTTTTGAGTATCCTGCTTTTACGCATTCTTCAACAGCTTTTGCCGTTTCCTCTTCGGATACATCAATTGGCTTTTGCACTAAATTTTCTTTTTTAGCTTCTTCGTCCGAGGAAATAGCGTCTGCTATGTGATCGTCCGGTCTATATTGTCCTAATACAGGTTGGCTACTGATTCCTGTTTCTTCTACTCTTTTTTGCTCTTCTTCTCGTGTTTCTTTTCCAAACATTCGTTTGTGCTGTTGCTCAAGCTCTTTATTTGTTTGATTGAAGAAATAGCCTGAAGATGATTCCAGCCGTCCAGACATATAATTGTCGGTGTATGGATTATCTTCATAGTTTTTTAGTGTATTTTCTTCTGCATAAACAGTTGTGCCAAAGCTTATATTTCCCTGTTCTTTTATGGATATGTTCCCGAATAAAGAAGAACATGTTATTGCCGTTAACGCTATAATTTTAAAAAAACTATCGTTTTTAAACATAGTAACCTCTCTTTATATTTATCAAAAAATTTTCATTTCATTAGTTAAGAATATGTTTCTATTATAACAATAGATGGTGCTGTTTTAAAAGTTAAAAAAAAAGAAGGGCATGAATGCCCCTCTTTTTTATTTGTTCCGGCAGAACCGATGATATTCTGTCGGTGTCGCCATTTCCCGAGTGCCAACGTTCCGGGCGACTTCTTTTGCAACGGAGATAACCTCTCCGGCAATTTTCATCGTCTCGGTACGTTGCCAATTCGGCGTGCCATCTTTTGCACGCGAGGCAATGTCAACCGATTCGCCAAGACGAAGATCCGCCTTGGCGAAAAACTCGTGAATGTTTGAAAAACCAGCGGCTTCATACCGCTGACCATTCACGAGGACGATCCTCGCCCGCACTCTAATCTTGCGAGCGAGGAAAAGCATCCACTGGAATGCAATATCGTCATTCCAGTCGATTCCTGCGTCTTCCAAAATATTTTGGATTTGACGCATCTCTGACTCGATGAATCGAGCCATTTCATTCCTTGAGAATACGGGGTTTTCGCTCCGGCTTTCACGGAACGCAACATATGCGTTCCTTAAAAGCCTAACGGCCAAAAGAACGCAAAACAGGGTCATGAAGCCCTGTAACAATTTCGGCGTTGACGCCGAAAAGAGGGCGCCGCCCCAGTTAACAATTTGGTTCTCCATCTTGAGAACCCCCTTTCTAAATATCCCCTTAATTATTAAGGGGAATCCACTAACCCAAATAGGGGTTTCAACTAGATGGATTTTAACATGTTATTGATAGAAACTCAAACAAAAAAGAGCTGGTTAAAACAGCTCTTTTATTTTTTTTATGCAGCGAGGACCGAATCATATTGCTGTTTCAGTTTCGCCCACATATCATTGATTGAGTTCACATAATTTACCGTTTCCGAATAGGGCGGCACGCCTCCATATTGTTCAACGGCTCCGCCTCCCGCATTATAGCCGGCGAGAGCAAGAGAATAATCTCCAAAGCTTTTCATCATATTGGAAATATATTCACAAGCTCCATTAATAGAACTTGTTACGTCATATGGGTCAACACCCATTCCAGCCGCCGTTTCAGGCATAAATTGCGCAATTCCTGTCGCCCCGCAATAAGAGCGTGCTGTTGGATTAAAACCGGATTCTTGTGTGAGAAGCGCTGTCATAACGAATGGATCCACTTTATGTTCTTTTGCATAATAAGCAATTGTGCTTGCAAGATTTGTTAAGGATTCTCCAACGTAATCCCCGTTAATACTTGCCACCCAGTTCTTAATTGTTTGCACAACTTTAGTGTCAACATAATTACTAAAATTGGGAATTGAACCAACAGAAGCTCTTGCTTTGGCATAATCTGCGGAACTCATCGGCGGGGACGTATAACCTCCGTTAGAGGTGGAACTATTTACTGAGCCAGACGATGTTCCCCCGCCTCCACCTGTGGGAGAGTCTTTTATTGCAAAAGGCTCCATTGGCATAAGTGCCGTTCCTTTGTATGGCGACTTTCCATTTAAGTTATCTTCGAGCAACTGCTCAAAGTAACTTTTTGATGATTTCCCTGCAAGGATTGGATTAATAACCTCGCTAAATGCTCCATTGATTTGAGGAACTTTATTTCTAGCAAGTGCTGTTGCGGCAGAAGCTCTTGAAGAAATTGTATCAAGTGCTTTCCCTCCCGCGTTAACGGCTTCTTGACCTGCTGTTTTTGCCATTGTCATGGCATAGCCCGCGGCTCCTGCGGCGGCAGTTGCAACAGCTCCAGCGGCAGAAGTTACGCCCGCGACGAATGTATCCATCGCGGCACTGGCAAGTTCTTTTCCGTTTTCAAAAAGCGCTCCCGCTGTATTCCTAATGTTTTCCGCGACGCTCTTGTCAGAACTCCAGCTTTCTTGAATTGTATCTCTTACTTTGGAAAAGAAGCTTCCTACGCCGGGAAGTTTTGATAAACTGTCTGCTCTTGAAGCTAAGAAATCTGAATCCAGTTCCATAGATTTATCTTTAAAAGAAAAATCTGAATCTGGAATGTGAATCCCTTCATAGTCTTTTATATCCAATGGTGAATTTACATCGTAAGAGCTATTTGCTGTTGTTGTGTGTTGGGATAAGACAGGAACCCTTACATATCCCATTTGAAGAGCAAGCCCTTCTAATAATGGAGAAAGAGTATTTGTTGTTTCGAGTTCTTGTCGGATTTGCGCCGCAACACGAATCCAGTCTATTTTAGGTTCTGCTTTATGGTTGGAATAGGAACTTCCTCCTGATGTTTCATCATCTTCATAATCATCTGATGTTGAACCACTGCCCGTGCCGTATACTTGACTGGATGAATCTCCATAAGGAGATTCTCCTTCGCCATAGATAGCGGTCATGACTGTATTGTATGTGTCAGCACCAAAACCGTCGCTTTTTACCCATGCAAAAGCAACCGATGGAATTAGTGCTATTTGAACAGTGAACATGAGAGAAATGAGAAGATGAACAATTTTTATATTCGTTTTTCTCATCTTAAATTTCCTTACTAATTTTTATTTTTGATGGTACTTTCGCGCCGTTTTCATTATAACATTCATTATAAGGTCCATCAATGTAATAAAAAAGGAACCAGTTTTTACCGGTTCCTCTTTTTTACTTTTTCAAAAAATCTCTCAGGTTCTCAAACTCTTCTGTTGAAAGAGTTACACCCTTTTTGCATAAAGAATGATCTTTGTTCCAAGGACGGATATCGTATCGAGACTTTCTATTGTACCAGCTCACCTTGTTAAGTTCCATGCGGAAACCTTCTCTGTTATAGTCTCCAAGAGGGGCAAGCTCCTCTTCAATTTCAAAATTGTTTTCTGCCATAAAAATTATTTCCTTTCTTTGTTTTATTGGTTTTATTAATTATAACATTTTACTGAACTTGTTTTTTCGTTTCTTTTGAATCCTCCCACGGAGCGCGATCTTTGGCAATTTCCACATTTTCTTTTTCCAGCAAACCTTCTTTTACCGCTTTTTCCTGATTTTCTTTTTTCTTTCGCAGCAAACCTTCCAATGAATCAGCACTTAGTTTCTTTACGCGATATTCAAGCTGATCGTTGTCGCTGTTGTAAACTTCAGCAGAAATTTTTGCATTTTTAAATGTCAGATAAGAGTCTTTATACGCCTTTACATCTTTCCCGTCCGAAACCCAAAGATCCTGAAAAAACACTTTATTTCCATCAAAAGAGAAATTCTTCCATTTTATATCGTTTAATTTAATGCCAAATTCTCCTTCGTCTTTTTCAAGGCTAATGACTCGTCCAAATAGAACGTCACCTTTTTCTTGCACTTCAATGATTGTGCCGGCGGAGGAATCCACTTGATCCACTTCCCATATGCCAAGGAGATCATTTGGTTCAATTACATCTTCAATCGGTTGATTATTTTGATATATAATCACTTCGTTTTCTTCTTTTTGTATTGAATTGTAATAAAAGAACCCAATAATTACTAAAAAGGAAGAGCATATCGCGATAAGTCCAACTTTCATTTTATTGTTCAATTTTATAACCCCTTTCTTTTTCTTGCTTTAATTGTAACATTTTATCCTTTTGTCATCGCAATTCTTTGAGATAAAATCATTAATCCTCTATAATTGAATTATTGGTTTTGTTGTTTTTTAGAAAGGTGGTTAATAAAATGGGAAAGGTTTTTATCTTCGTCGGGAGATCCGCTTCTGGAAAGACCTCTCTTCAGAATTGGATCTCGAAGAAGATGAATGGTCCAATCCATGTGTCCTATACGACGCGGGCTATTCGTGAAAAAGAAGTCAATGGCGTTGATTACCATTTCGTCTCTCTTGAACAGTTTAATGCGATAGAGATGCTCGAAAGGGCTGAATTCGCCGGAAACTTTTACGGGACACCAAAAGGTGATTTCGAAACGATTCTTAACAATAATAAAGTATCGTTTCTAATCACTGAACAGTCTGGGGCGAGACTGTTTAAAAAGCTCTATGGAGATCAGGTTGTGACAATCCTTTTGGATATGGATCCTGCTGTTTCCAAAGAGTTGCTCCTCCGTCGAGATGGAGTCGAGAAGGGAACCTCGCGTTTTCTTCATGACGAGTCTCTCGATTGGAGTGGAGATGGTTTTGACTGGGTGATCAAAGAGAACGGCAAGAACTGGAAAGAAGTTCGCCAGAAGGTTCTCAATATCGTACAGTCATCTATTGGTTAAGAAAGGAGAGAGACCCGATGAATTTCTATCGTGAATCTCTGAACTTCCCTGTATTTCGCACCGTTGGGGAAGACAAGAATGATCCGTTCAATTACAAAACTCCTGAAGAGTATCTTTCTCTTCAGGATGATGTTGAGGACGGAAAAATTGCAGCTTGTTTCTTTTATCAGGTTCTTCTTTCTTGCAAGGAGGAACTTGATGGAGATTATGAGCTCTTCCTAATCCTCTCAATTATGAGGGCGGTTGGGATTAAATTTCAGCCAGACGATCGCTTCGGATTTGTTATTAAACCAATTGAAGGCGATGGCAACTGGTGTACCGGTGAATATAATGAATTTAAGGGCTTTTTGAAAAAGTATCAGCCCCAAATCATTAAATCATTGGCTCTTACCGGAGATGTTATGAAAAATAATTGATCCGGACCGAACCAAACAGGATTTCCTGTTTGGTTTTTTCTTTTGAAGGGGGAAATGCAAAAGATTGAAATATTACACAAAACCGTTATAATTAATGAGACTGCGAAGAAATTTTTCTTCATTTTTATATATAAAGTTTTTATCGAAAAATTATTTTTAAGGAAGGTAGAGAAAATGTTCAAAATCGGACAACGAAAAAATAAATTGATCGCTCGGGCAATATCGGCTTATTTTCTGATGCAGACTTGTGTTTTTCCAAGTGTTCATGTTTTTGCAGAAGAGGCGCCGCAAACCGTTTCCGCAACAGAGAAAAATGCTGCTCCAACCACAAAGATAAAATTAAAAGAATCGAGTTCGAATTCTTTTAAGGATAAATCGGACTCCGAACTTTGGGCGGCTCTTGGTATTACGCGGGCTCAGTATGATGGACTTTCTATGTCCCAATTTAATAGCTTTATTGAAAAACGTCATGCAAATGATGAAGAATATAAAAAGGCAATCAGCGAAAAGAAGAGTGACTATGAACTTCCTATGACGGAAGCTGAAACAGAAATGCTTAATCGCAAGAATAAGTCTTTTAATTGGCAAGCTGAAAACGCAAGAAACAAGGTGAACGGATATTTTGTCCGCAGTGATTATAAACAGGGGGATTCTTCTCGGTATCAAACGGGTGGATCTGCTGTTAAGCATGCCTTTGAAAACTGGGACACTCTTTCCGAGTCTCAGAGACAAGCGGCTTTGATGACGGCTGTTCGAATCGGATATGGCGACAAGGTTACTTCTGATTCGGATAAGTTTCATGCGGTTGAAAATTTACAGAAAGTGATCAACGCTTACATGCAAAATCACCCGTCATCTAATGTCTATGAAGCTGTATCTGATTTTATGAAGTCTAATAATATTGACTTTGACAAGGCTTTAAAGGATGCAGATAATGCGCAACAGCAGGTAAACCAAACGTCAGATAACAAGAAGACAACAAATGGTGCTGAAGAAAAGAAAAGTCCTTGTCCAACAGGATATAAGCATGATGAAGTGAGTAATATTTGTTGCGCTGTTGACTCTGAGTTCGATAAAGCCCAAGGAAAATGCAAAAAAGAACTGAAGGCAGAGGATGTATGCAACAAGGGATTTACTCTCGATACAACCGCAAATAAATGTTGCCCCACTGGCTCTAGTTATGACTTCTCCAAAAACTCTTGTGTGATAAAGGCAACAGAAGATGGCTCTGGTGGAAGTAGTCGCAACAAGCAGGTTCTTGGCGCCCTCGCGTCTTATATGATGGGACGCAATAAGGCTGGCGGACTTAAAAATTCGGATGCTGATGTGTCCGGTGCTACAACTGATGATAAAAAGCAAATGTCCCCTGAACGCGCAAAGAAATTTTTATCCGTTCCGTTTGACTTCCGTTTCTCTTATGGAGATGATGATCCCGCTTCACAGCGTTATTTTGGAGAGAAAGATAAAAACGGAAATGTTATTGTTGCCGGCTCTAACTCCAATGAGCGAATCAACATTACGATTCACGATCGTGGCGCCATCCAAAAGATCGAAGAAAATATAAAGAAGCTTATTGATCGTAAGAATAAAGCGAATGCAAAAAATGGAGAGAAGCAAACCGTTCAATATCCTAAAGTTGCTGTTTCACTTCGTATATTTAATACCGAAGCAATAGACAATGGCACGTTGGATGCTGCTAAGACTCAGTGGTATGCTCCTTATTCTGCTTTAAAACAGATTGAGGGCGCAACGAATGGGATAGCGGAATATAAAATTGAGCTTGATAAGCCAGAGGTTGTTATCCCGCAAGGAATGAGACGCCCGGCTGGTGAGTTTAAAGTTTTTGTTGTTTATCATATCCCTGTATATAACGAAAAAACGAACAAAATTGTTTATCAGGATAGGGATTTCCAAGTTTCGTATACTGTTTATAACACCACAAACACTTTAAGCAGTTCTGAGTATTCTCATCAGTCCAACGAGGTGCTTGGTGTTGCAAAGGTTGCTGATGGTTTTGGACAGCTTGAAGCCGTCGGTCAGGTCGATAACGCGACTTGGAATGTCGCTGAAGAAACTTGTGATATGACTGTTAGCGGAAAGTTTTCCGAAGCAAATCAGACCACAGAATACAAGGGCGCTAAAGTTCGCTCTAAATCAATCTCTAAAGAAGATTGTGAGAGCTCTGCCGGAAAACAGGTTTCTTTCGGAAAGTTAACCTCCTTGCAAGATAACAGCGCTAAAGATGGAAATGCGCTCGCAGATTTTGATTATGATGATGACGGCATGCATCCGCTTGGAGGATCTGTAACTCTTGGCGAGAAGGTTGTTCAGGATGGCGGATCTGCTCTTGATGATGAGTTCTCTGAAACTGTAAATCGTGGGAAGCATATTTCCTCACGACAGGTTGACACTCAAAATCTTGATTATGTAACCGTCGGAAACACTCCTTTGGCTTATAATTCTGCAACGAATGAGTTCTACAATTACGATGGAACCCCGCTTTCTTCTGGACAAAAGCAAGCGATAGCTTCGGCGCTTGGAACAACTTATTCCGCCGAAACGAATCATATTAATGCAGATATCAAAACGAACGCTGACGGAACCTTTACTCTTACTCGTAATGACGGCACCAGTGTAACCGGAACGAAGTTAAGCGGGGATATGGTATCTGAGCTCCAGCAGTCAGCGGAAAATATCAGAGGAAATGTTCTTCGTGAGCTCGCCGAAGATCGTCTTTCAACGATACGTCATTACACCAGTTATGAGCAGTATCAAAGCGAAAACGGGAGCGACTATCGCTACATGATGTCTAACCCGCAGTCTAAACTGCAAAGTGATGTGCTTAAGTCTGCTTACAGCACACTCGGCTTAGAATCCACTTCTATGGATTATGCGGTTCGTGGATTAAACACAGCCTTTGATATTAGTGGTTCTCCTGCCGCTAAAGTGAATAAAAACGAAGCGCCTCCGGCTAGATTCTCTGGAGAAACATCTACTTCCAATGAGGGAATTTCTGGAAACCCGCTGGTTGGAAAAGGTGAAATTAACACTTCTATAAAGGGAAGTGAAACCAATCCTCTTGTTGCTTCTTCTGGTAATTCTATTGTTACCGTGAAAAATGTTGTTTCTTCCTCAACCAACTCTTCGCCCAGTTCAGTTTCTCCCGAAACGGTTATGAAAGGTTTTGGAACGACATACAATATAGGTGATGGAATTTCGAATTCTTCGCCAAAGGATGTTGTTCTTCGTTAATTAAATATTGTTTAACGAGCCCCTTCTTGTTAAAGATTGGGCTCGTTTTTTGATACAATTATTTTATAGTTAATTCTGATTGAATTGTGAGGGGTTTGTTTTGAACGAAAAGATTTTTCTTTCTATTGGTACGAATACGTTTATTGTTATTGATAAGGTTGTTGCTGTTTGCACCCCTGATTCCGCCCCAATGAGGCGGCTTATCCAAGAGGCAAAAGCGAATAATCTGTGTAGAGATTTTACACAGGGACATAAGTGTCGATCCATTGTTATTTGTATGAACCGTGAAATTTTCTTATCGCCTGTTCAACCATCAACCTTGGTTGAACGTGCAGAAAAGCCGTTAAAGTAAAATTTCTTTGTTGTTTCCCAAAAATGTCTACGCGAAAAACTCCCTGTGTTATAATAAAAACCGTCGAAAGGATCTTGAACCCTTTCGAATGATAGGGGTATTGCCAAGTGGTTAAGGCACGGGACTTTGAATCCTGCATCGCTAGTTCGAATCTAGCTACCCCTGCCATTTTTTTAATTGTGTATGATTAAGGAGAGTTTTGTTTCGTATGTTTATTTTCACTGTGGTCTATATCTTTTTAGGTGCATTTTTTGCTTGGATGTTCTATGATATTATTCGTGGAATCCGAAAGGATTGGAGAAGGGGCGATGTCTACAATAATAATGTTGATGCAACGAACCCTTTTGGTAAATAATTGAAAAAGGTGATTTATTTGATTCAAGACAAAAATGATTTCGAAAAGTTTTTTGAGCATCTTTCTAAAAACTTTCAGGAATCAATGAGCGCTTATCAAGATTTTGTTCGGCTCATGGAAGAGAAAAAGCAAAAACGGTCAGAAAGACCTGCTGGTTTGTTTGGAAAAACCGGTTTGTATATTCCTCTCCGAACCGAATATGATCGTGTCTTAATGAAAAAGGTTAAGGATGAGGAGCTCCTAAGAGCCCTCCTTAGCGACACTTGTTACAACGCTTTTTATAAAGAGTTGTATACAACTTTCATCGAAATGGTGAACCATCTTGTTGAAACAGGGGTGAAAGAGGCAAAGAAAACTCCTTCGTTTAAGCTTTTCCCTCTTTCAGGGAAAGAAGATGCTGTTCTTGCAATTTTGTCGGGGAAACTCATTGTTGATGAAACAATGCCTCCTGATGGAAAAACTTTTTATGCTTACGAGAACGGATCCTTCTACCGTGTTGAGGAGGGGGCTCGACCTGTGATCGTTGACTTTAATAAGTTGACTGCGAAAAAGTTTTTTATTTTAAGCAAAGAGTAAAAAATGGGAACGCTTTTATGGCATTCCTTTTTTTCTTTATTTATTTTTTTTATACAGTACAATGTGTTTGAGTCGTTATTGTTTTTTAGAAAGGGGTTTAAATCAATATGCAAACCATTGTTTACAAAGGAAGACCCGTCGATGCGAGAATGCTCGGTGGGCGAATTGCTGGGGCTTTTTTCTTTGTTGTCTCTGTGGTAATGATTTTTTGCAAAGTTGTCTTTGCAGAGCCTCAAGCCATTGAAGATAAAGTGCCTCTAGTAGAACATGTCGAGGTGTCTCGTTCTGAACGCATTCGGGATGAGATCCTTACATATGTCCCGAACGACACATACGCATCGAATCTTTCCGATAAGATCGTATGTGTTGCCGATGATGTCGGCGTAGATGCGTGCCTCCTCGCATCACTTGTTCAAACCGAATCTGGATTTGACCAAGCAAAGATTAGCGAGGCTGGCGCTGTCGGATTAGGTCAGCTTACGGATATTTGTGCACAGGAATTATCCTGTCATAATATTTATGTTGATCTTGCCGATGCGGACTCAAATCTCCGTGGAACGGCACAGTATCTAAAGATGATGCTTGTGCGTTTTAATGGAGACGAAAGTCTCGCTGTGGCGGCATACAATGCTGGTCCATCGGCTGTGGAGGAGTTTAAAGGTATTCCTCCTTTCAATGAGACGATTACTCACGTTCAAAGAGTTCTTGAACGCCGAGATAATTTGCTTCGTTGACCTTTAAGAGAGTGAAAAATTTCACTCTCTTTTTTTATCAAAATCTAACCGAAAAAAGATATATAATAAATGTAGAACTTGTTTGTTTACATTTTTGAAAGGAATATCATGAATAAAAAATATTTTACTTTACTGTGTACGGCAGTATCTCTAATTTGTTTCTCGCCATTTACAACTAATGTTGCTTTGGCAAAGCCTTTTCCTATATATAATCGACTTGATACTCTTGAGAATGGTTATGTCGTAACGGAACTTTTGCGTTATTCTCCTCATTGGGGTGAAAAACCTTATGGTTATCGAGTTTTTGATCCAAATAGCATTCGTCTTTCTGAAGAAAATGGTGTAAAGATTATACAACTTGATATTCATTATTTAGAGGGAAAAAAATTAAAAGATTTTGGACCTTTTCGTGTGTCTCTTGACGTTTATCACGGGCTTCACAGAGAAGATTTTGATGGTGAAGACTGGAGACCAATTAATAATCCTCCAATTCTGGATGACCCTGAATCCGACACTTGGAACAGTGACGTATCTGGCTCAAGACAAGCCGCTATTGATTATATTAAGGATACACACCCAGATATTTATTGGGAGGCGTGGAATTCCGAAAAAGCCGCAGAAGAACGGGCTCGTGCGGAAGAACTCGAACGTCTTCGTTGGGCGCTAGATTCTGCTTCAGAAAAAGCATCAAACTCTGTATATCTTTTTGAACAATATGGCAAGCAAGTTTCATGGGATGATTTTTCGCAAGACGCTGTTGATTACACCAATGTCCCTCCTCTTTCTGATTTAATCGGACGAGTTTTTTACTTGAACGATAATTACGGTCTTGATACCGTAACGAGCGGAAATATTTCTCCAGCCCTTCAAACTCAGAGACGTGCTTCTGGATTAGTTCACTTTACAATTCTTCCGGGAGCAAACGGAACATATCAAGTTGCTTTGATGGATGATACCGGTGCTTTCGTTGGAGAAGATAATATAAACCGTAAGCCTATTGCGGTTGGATTTAGCGCTTACCATGAAGATTACGGTTATTATCAAGGGTTAAGTGATGTTTTCCATAAGACTGGATCTTTTAATTCTGATGGGCGTGTTATTGGACGCATTAACATTAACGATGGTCTTTCTCACAACGGTACTGTAAGTGTGAGTCTAGAAAAAACAGACAATGAAGGAAAATATCGACTCGTTTATTATGTAACTAAGCGTGTTGAAGATTCTTATGGTGGGGAAACCACCTTAACGGAGCGAAACAGTGGCGTTTATGCAACCCTTGAGCTTGTTCATCAATAAATAAGTGTGACGGCGCATCGTTGGATGTGCCGTTTTTCTTTGTGCCAGAACAAAGCGAACTGTTATAATAAGAAAAATGGGGTGATTTTCGTGAAAACAAAAACAAAAGCCAGCATTATTACCTTTTTAGTGGCAACCTGTATCGTCGGTGGTGGCGGGGCATACTTATATCATGAACATAATGGAGATCTTTGGGGGATTGTCTCTCAACAGAATGAATCAAATGGAAAACAATCCAACGAGTCTTTGTCTTCTAATGACAATGGCGGCTCTTTATCTTATTTCCCACAAGAGGGTTCTGGAAACGGAACGTCTTTTCAAGAACAAAAACAAATGAATGAGCAAATGTTTCAACAGCAAATGCAACAGGAGCAAGAACGTTTCCAAAAAGATCAAGAGCGTTTTTTACAGCAACAAGATGATATAGAACGCCAATTCCGAGATAGAATGGAGCAAGAACGTCAAGCTTTCGAACGAGGAATGCAATCCCAGCAACAAGCGATGCCAAAGCAGGGGGGATTGCCTTATGTATGGGGACGGCTAGAGACTCCTCCAAACAACTCTCAAGAATCTTCGGAGCAGATGTTTCCTCCTGTTCCTTCTCAAAGTTCTACTAACTTGTAAAAAAAGAAGACCGATAACCGGTCTTTTTTATTTTCTTGAAATATATATTGGTCTCTGTTTCACTTCATTCATGATTATAGTTAAAATCTTGATTATTATAACTCCTAGAACGGACATTAAGAAAAGTCCGCCAAGAATAAAGTCTAGACCAATGGATATGACTGTAAACGTTTTAGAAAAGCAAAGTAAAAAGATATTGTATATCGCAAAGAAAAACGCCAGAATTATTGCAACCCACACAGATGTTTTATAAGGCAGATCTGTAAAATTCACAAAACCATCGAGAGCAAAACTAATTTGCTTTGATAGATTCCATTTCGATTCTCCAGCAAGTCTCTCTGGTCTATCCATGAGAATTTCTTTTTTTCGAAACCCAACGTAGGCAAATAACCCTTTTGTGTATCTGGAGCGTTCTTTTAGTTTTAAAAGATTTTGTATTACGTTTTTACTAATAAGGCGGAAATCCCCGACATTTTCTTCAATCTGAAATTGTGCATTTTGATTGAGAACATGGTAATACTTTTCTATAAACTTCCGTTTTATTGGTGAGGAATCTGCCCGTGAAATTCTTTTGGCATAGACATCATCGTATCCGCCGGATAAAAATTCTTGAATCATTTGGATGAGAACTTCCGGCGGATCTTGTCCATCTGCATCCATAAATACGGCGCCATCAAAATCTCTCGCATATTCTAAACCAGCGAAAATAGCTGCTTCTTTCCCAAAGTTTCTAGATAATTGGATTAAGTGTGTGTTTGATAAATGAGCCTGTAAGGATAAAATTTCTTCACAGGTTTTATCCTCGCTTCCGTCATCAACAAAAATATATTCGAATTTTAACGGAAATTCATGTTCATTGAGTTTTTTATGCATTTCACATACTGTTTTCGATATTACGCCCTCCTCGTTGTAACAAGGGAAAATTAGCGCAATTTTTTTATATTCCATAATGGGACCTTTCTGAGACGATCAAATCTTTTATAGATTTTATCATTGAAAGCATTTGTTGTTTTTGAGTTTTGAGAAAGGGAGGTTTATTTTTCGATAAAATTATAAGGACATTTGTACAAAGGAATTTTAAAAATGAATCTTTCTGAATCGACACGGCGAATCATTTGGGATCTTGTTATTAATTATCAAACATATTTTTCTTTTATTCTTTTGGGGGTTGGTTTTCTTTTTTATCTAAAGCGTGGTCAACTTTCTTCATTGACTAATAAATTTATTAGCCAAAGTGAAAAGTTCTTTCCGTTAAGTAAATATTCTATTTTGAAAATGACCCTTTTTGCATTGCTGTTTATTTTATATATTATCTCTAATTCGCATTTTCATTTCTCATCCTCAATAAAGTTCGTTTTATCCTCTTTGTACCTTACATTGGTTTTCTTTTTTTGTGAAAAAGAAATCTCTTGTTTTTTTACTGCTCAAACCTTCATAAAATGGTTCAAAAAACAAATTTGGAAAAACACGGTCTTTTGTTGGTGCACGACAACGATAATTGTCGTTCCAGCAATATGGGTTTATCACTTATTTAACGTCCCTTTTAACGCTCAGGGACTCAGTAATTTACCGGACGTTTCCATTGGTCGATGGATTGAAATTAATGCATATGGAATTCCAAATGTTGTTTCTGAAGAAATTTTTAACTTGTTAGTTTTATTAATTTTTTCAAGTTTATTGAGCAAATTAAAACGCCCGTTGGCGTTGATCGTTTCCGCAATCTTAATGTCCGTTGTTTTTGGTTTATTACATATTTTCGCATGGAATCCCGTCACAGCTATATCTATTTTCCTTTCTCACATAACGATTGCATTGTTTTTCGTCTATATCCGAGATATAAAACCGTTAATTCTTTGCCACATTATTAACAACTTAATTGCGACATCTGTTATCACTGGAATGTCGGTGTTAATAAAACCTCTTATTCTTCTTCCATTGACCATTCCTATTTTGTATCTTTTCATTTTGAAGCAGATCCACATAACTTTAAAAATGAAAAAAGAAAAATAAGTTATGTCCCTTTTGAGGTAAATAATTTTCATTCCTTGTGTGATTGCCTATTCAATTCTATAATATATGTGTATCAAAGATGGGTAACCCTCCATCTTTAAAATTAGGGGAATTGTTTTAGAAGGGGGATTTTCTATTATGAAAAATCCGAAGGCAAGGAAAATGCGTGTAGCAACACGCAGAGCCCAGAAAGGGCAAAAGATTATGCGGTTCCACCGCATCTTCGATAACTTTTGTCCAGAGGTTATCGAGAACACTGTGGCAGAAATGATTGATGATCTTCATCATGAATATGTCACGAAGAATCACTTTGAGGTGCGTAAAAATGAACGCAAGTGCCTCAAAGTGTCTATCAAGAAGCTTTTTAGGCAAGGTAAAATTTTTGCTTATGAGTTGATTGATGGAAAATTCCTGTCCCGCGTTGGCTTTCGCTTGGATGGAAAGCGTTTTGCTCACATCTATGTAATTGAGCTAACGAAGGACACATCGACAGGTTACGTCGATTACCGTTATGTAACCTGTTACAAAAAGGCTTTGTCTACGAAAGAGTATGTTGTAGACGAGAGCTGTTATTATCTCGGACGTAATTATTACGCCCGTTGATAATCGGACCACCACAAACATTTACTATAAATGTTGTGGTGGTTTTCTTTGTCTTTTTATCTTTTCGGTTGTAAAATAGAGAAAATAAGTTGATGTTTGGAAAAGGAAACATGGAAACTTTCCCTTTCTCGACTTATTTCCGATTTTTACTTATATCGAAAGGAATGTTTTTTATGAGAAAATCAGTTACGTCTCTACTTTCTGCCGCACTTTTAGTCGGTATGGTTGGAACGGTTTCTGCTTCCGCAAATCCGTTTTCTGATGTGCCAAAAGATCATTGGGCTTACGACTCCGTTCAAGAGCTCGCTAAAGAGGGTGTCATCGAAGGCTACGGCGATGATACATTCCGTGGCGATCGTAATATCACCCGCTATGAGATGGCGCAGATGGTCGCAAAGGCAATGGCAAAATCTGATAAGCTTAACGCAAAGGATCAGGCAAAGATCCGACGGCTTGCAGCAGAGTTTTCAGACGAACTCAACAATCTTGGCGCACGCGTTGAAAATCTTGAACGTAATGCAGACAAGGTTAAGTGGAATGGAGAAGCACGTTACACTTATTTAAGCGAACGGTATCAAGGGGAAAAGAACAAGAACACAAATGAACTTGCTCTTCGGCTTGAACCTTCCGTTGAAATTAACGAGCACGTTTCTGTGAAAGCTAGAATCAATGCAAAAACAGAAGCCTCTGATGATTCTTCGGATACCGATGTTAAGCTGAACCGTGCTTTTGCTGATACACAATGGAAGAATCTTAACATTAAGATTGGTAAAGTTCCAACGCTTGATAATACCAATGTCATTTTTGATAATGACAATGACAGCTTCTCAGGAGCTTCGGCCATCATCGGCAACAAGGTAAAACTTGTCGCGGGTGGCGGACGGTTCTCTGGATCTAAAGATGCTTATTCTTCGTCATCGCGCAGATATTTTTCCACAAGAAGTTTAGATGATACAGCGAACTATTGGTTCTCCGGTGTTGATTATGACAATGGAAAATTAAACCTCGGTTCCATATATCATCATCTCGCCAGCGATGACTTAAAGGCATCCAGTAAAACCGGAAACAACCCATATGTCGATATGGTCGGCGTCAATGCAAATTATCGTTTTAATGATAATGTTTCCGTAAGTGGTTCTTTTGCAAAGAATTTTAATTCAAGTGAACAAAACAAATCCGGTTCATTCCAAGTAAACTATAAAAATGCAAATCCAAGTGATGTTGGATCTTGGGGTGTATACTCCGCATATCGCTATCTTGGAAGCAACGCTTCATTCCATAATGCTTTTGAAGTGATGCTTGCTGGACAGCGTGGATATGAGTTCGGCGGAAGTTATACGCTTTTCCCAAACACCATTGCTAGTTTGCGTTATTTCGGCGGATCTGACATGAACCAGCCAAGCTCGCAGAATGATGCGAAAGCTGTCTTTGGTCGAATTCAGTTCGTGTTTTAAGGAAATAAAAAAATAAAAACCACCGTGTCTTATGGCATGGTGGTTTTTGTTCGTTTGGAAGCGCTAGGCTTCTAGGTAAGCTCGCCACGGCTTACGCTCTGCCTTTCGCTTCTTGCTCTGCACGATGCGCGGAGTATACGCCCGACGGTTCTCAACCATCTGGCGTGCGACCTCGCATTTCGTGTAGAGAGAATTTACTTTTTTCATATAAACCAACCCTTTCTATAAAACCAATAACTCAATCTGTTATAGATTACATTCTCTTGTCTGAAAATGCAAAGGTAAAAATGATAAAATCAAACTATAATTCAAAAAAGAAGGTGCTTTCATGTCCGAAAAAGAAAAATACCGCCCCATCGGTATGATTTGTGATTATGATGAGGGAATTGAAAATTTTTATAAAACCCCTCTTTATTTAGACGACAATCTTAATTATTTTGCACTTGATCCTAACGGAGAAATGTTTAAGATTAACGAAAAGTTTTTATGGGTGATGTTTTCTTGTCCGTTAGAAGAGCAAAAACTGTTGCTCCGTTTCGATAAAGAAAATAATCTCTATACCGCACACTATCAGGCTTTTTATGGACCAAAGAGGCGATATGAGATTATTGGTGTCGGGACTGACATAGAGATGGCTTATGCGGAAATGCTTGTTTATTTTGCTGTCCTATATCAAAATTTTGATGAAGAGTCTTTTACAAATTATTTAAACAAGGAAATGAAGGATGAACAGCTTGGCACATTTTCTTTTAAACCTCCGCCGAGTGAGGATCTGCCAAAAGAATGGTTTGAAGCGAATCTCATAGAATAAAAAATAGCGCTGTGAAAGCGCTTTTTTTTTATTGGATAACTCGCGATAGTGTATAGAGCGTTTCCCCGCCCGAAGAAAAGATGAGACTGTTTCCATCTTTTGATATTCTTAGACTTGTTTCCACATAAGGATCTCCGGTTGAGTTCCGAATGACCTTATCTTGAATATAGAATCCTGTTCGAAAAGCTCCGCGAAGCTCTTTATATTTCACTTCTCCAATGGAAAAGTTTCTCTCCATTCCTTCTGATAGTCCGCTCACGATTCCTACCGTTTGAAATCCGTCACTAGAGGTTTTAAAGTGAACCCGCATTCCGTTAAAAGCTTCTATTTTTGATTGCGTTCTTATCCAGTCCCCTTCCATAAGTTTTGTCATTTTCACAAGATCTGCTCTTGTACTTTCAACTTCTTGTGGAGGCGTATTGGTGTTGATTGATTTATAATCCAAAGGAATTTGAGACGCTGTTGATTTCTGATCCGATAATTTTACGAGATTGTTGATTGATTGGAGTGCTTGATCTTGCGCATCTGTAATTGTCTGTGATAAAAACACTCCACTAAATCCAATTATAATTAAGATAGAGGCTAATACACCTCTTTGTTGCGCTTGTTTGTTGTTTGTAATCATCGGCGACCGCATCCTTTCTGCTTATATTGTAACAAAAAGTTTTTGCATTTTCTTTTGAATTGCCGCAAGAACGTTTCTTTCATGATAAAATGTTGTAAATAAAGAAAGGTGGAATATTGTGGAATGGATTCTGCATTGATATTTTTTGTAGGCATACTTTGTTTGAGCCTTCTCTTTAAATTTGTTTTTCTTCAACGTTTGGTTTATGAATCCCCGTTTGATCGCTATTTGTTCCATAAGTTTCGAAATCTGGAATGGTGGCAGTTAGAAAACGAAACAACTTGCGAATACCTGCTTCGTTTTTCTCCGAACGGTACGTCCGTAAATAGCGTAATTGCCGAAGCATATGAGTACAACGCTAAGATAAAGCACGTTTATTTGATTTCTCGTGGGAAATACGGGAAAAACAAGGTAAAACGAATTCGTTCAGAGAAGATTTGTTTTGGAATGGTGGGGCTCCCATGAGAAAATCTCTTGTTGTTTTTTGCGTTTTACTTTTCTTTTGTTGTTGCTGTTTATTCCTATATACTTTTAATGGTGTGAACGAAGTGGATGATCCGCTTTCCATAGAAGCTCTTTCAGTCTATGAAACGCGCTCTGGAGAAGCCGTTGTGACATATCCGTCTGGGACTTTTCAGGCGGACTATATTGTTCAAAAAGATGAGTCAGGAAAACGACACATTCTAATTCATGCAATAGAACTTTCTCCTGACGCTCAAAAAGGAAAATAAAATGCTTAATGTCGCTAATTATTCAAAGGAGTCCATCGTTGATGGTGATGGGCTCCGTTTTACTCTCTTTGTGCAGGGGTGTCCGCATCATTGTCAAGGATGCCATAACCCTTCAACATGGGAATTTAATATCGGAAAACAACTTAGTTATAAGACCATTTTTAACATGATGATCGAGAATCCTCTTTTGGAAGGTATTACATTAAGTGGGGGAGAGCCGTTTATGCAAGCGGAAGAACTTGTTTTGCTTGCAAAATTGGTTCATGCTCATGATATGAATGTTTGGTGTTATACCGGTTTTACCTATGAGTTTTTGTTAGAACATGGAACAGAGGCTCAAAAAAGGTTGCTTGATGAAATTGATGTTTTGGTCGATGGACGATTTGAACTTGAAAAGCGAGATATTAGTTTAATGTTCCGAGGCTCTTCGAATCAGCGTGTTATAAATCTCGAAGAGACAAGGCGTTGCGGTGAGTTGATGTTGCTCTACACAGATTGAAAAAGCCCCCAATATAGGGGGCTTTTATCAATGCTGCTGTATTTGGTCCGGATTTTCTTGTCCCGGGGGTTGTGGCGGCTGTGGTTGGTGTTGCTGACGTTTCCGAGCTTCTCCTTCTTTATAGATACGATCAAGCTCTTCACATTTTGAGTTCTGGCAAATATAACTTGCCGAAACAAACACCGGTTCACTTTGTATTTCAATCCCTTTTGTGCCCCATTCTCCAAACTTGAGAAAGGTTGGTTTATATACCGATTTCATTTGGACAACAAAACCTTTATTGTTCCCACTATCATCTTTTGTTTCATTGATACGAACATTATTCATCGTAGTAGAAAGAGAGTCTGCTCCATAATTTCTGGCAAAATATTTTTGAAATGCAGCTTCCGGAATCGGATGAATTGCATCTCCTCCGTTCCCTGATGCGGCGCGAGCTCTTGTGTCTTGATTCTCGTCCCCGCCTGTTGTAACCGTATTAAATAAATTAATTGAAATAATATTTCTTATCGTGTTTCTGCACGACATGATATTAAATTCGTTACCTGAGTGGGCAACGCAACTAAGAACTGCCATTTGAGCAATATTTGTTATATCTGTTTTGTATACCCGCATTTGTGCTAAATCGTAAACAATCGCCAGTGTTGGCATAAAAATTCCTGTTGTTATAACAGCAAGAAGGATTGGGACAAGTCCTTTATTATCCTTCTTTTTTTTGAATGCTTTTTTAATTAGTTTTTCTATTTGAATAAGCATTTCACGTCCTCCATTAATGTGGTGTTTGTCCGGATTGCGCCACGCTGTTTTTGGTTTCGGTCATCGTTCTCTCCATATAATATCCTTGGCAAATTTGAATTTTACCGTTTCCATCGGCATCTCCCCATATATAAGGATATATTAATTTCACTTTGACACATCCATAAGCCAAGATTGGAGAACCTTGTGCGTTTTGCACGGTGATTTTCCCGTCAGCGATAATATTCATTCCGCTTAGCATAACATCGCTGTTATCCTCTATGATTCCTTTGGTTAAGGTGTTGCGGATTAGGTAATTTGAAAGGTTTCCTGAAACGGTTTCTTTCGCCGCTTTCGAGGGTTCTTGGAAAGAAAGATAGCGGATCGAGTTTCGCGTTGCTTGCATAAGATCTTGTTTCGCTATAATTACGCGAGATGCATCAAAAATAAAAAAGAATAAGATCGCAATAACAGGAAGACAAATAGCAAGCTCCATGATGGCTTGTGCTTTATTGTTATTTTTCTTTTTTATGCAATTCAGCATGGGCTTTTCCCTTTCTTATTGGATTTGTGAAACTTCCTGAAGCGAGCAAACTCGTTTTGAAATCTTGGCCGTTTCTCCGCCGAACAACTGTGCATATGTTACAGGAATTTGAGCTGTTCCGTCAACACACCATACGGTTCCGGTTGTGTTTCTTGAACCGGGCGGGAAGGGACCAATTCTTTCAATGTTTATTGTAGCTTTAAAAATAGACTCTTTTTCAAAGTCTGTCTTCATGGCTTGAACCCATCTTCCTTGAGCTCCGGGCTTGTTGTCTTTCATGAGCTCGCCTAAATTATATGTCAATGTTGAGTTTAAATCCAAATAAGTGGTACAGATTTTGGCAATATCAAACGAGCCTAATACAAGAATTAAAATGACTGGCATAACGAGCCCTATTTCAATTGCAGACTGTGCTTTTTGATTGTTGATTTTACGCTTTATATTCTTAAAGATAGTTGATACAGTTCCCATTTGATAATACAACCCTTCTTTTTGGTCTAGCTCTTATCATTATAACAGTTTTACTCTCTTAATCGCGTGTTTCAGTTATTGAAAATGTGCTTTATTGAAAATCGGGTCGTTGTAAAATAACCTAACATAAGATTTATAGTTTTGAAAGAGGCTTGATTGATGAAAATTACGTCATTTTGGATTAATAATACGATTGAAGATATCGAAGTTAGCGGTATGACAGAAGAATATGCTTCCGAGGAAGAATTCCTTCGCGTCCTTGCCCCTATGGTTCGAACAGATGACCTATGTGGGTTTTTAGATTATTCTGTTGAAACTATTCTTTTGAAAGATACTCTCCGATATAAAGTCATCTCAAAAAGAAGTATAACCCCGAACTTTTCAAACTCAAATACTCCAACTATACTTCCTTTTAAGGATTCTTTTATCGGTGTGTTAGATGATTTTTTCCTTGTCCCTGTATCAAAAAGCGGAAAGTTTCTTCATCTCGATGGGGATTTGGAAGAAATGTCTCAGGAGATTGCGGATATTTTGATCGCTTCTGAGAATTTAGCTTCAGATCCTTCTCTTAGTGTTTTTTGTCCACAGCTTCGTCCCTTTCGGGCGACAGGTCCCCAAAAGGAAAAGCTAGTCTCGAAGGATGTTTTTTTCTTCACTAAAGGTTTTGAGTATGACAGAGATAAGTTTGTCGATCTTCTTTCCGAATCTCTTAATGCTATTGATTCCTCCTCAGAAACATCCAATATCCTTTACTGCCGTCTTAACCAAGAGCAGTTAAAAAAGTTTTATCAACTTCCTTTGTATACCGGCTATCTGGATAATCAAGAGAAAAATGATGTCCTTCTCAAAACGCTTAAAAACGATAGAAGGATTCTTTTTAAGCATACGGATTTTCTTTTTAAACATCTTCTTTCCTTTTTTCATGTTGGAGCATTAAAAGATCTTGATAATCCAATCCGCTTCTTTTATTTGTCTCAACCGATGCTTGAAATGATGGATTCTGCGGAAAAGGTAATCCCTTGGGGTGTAAATATAAAAGATTATAAAAAGACAATCTGCCAAATGAAAGATTCCTTTTCGCACATAATGTCTGCGGCGTTGATGTATAACTATTTGTATGATGAACTGAAGTTTTTGGATAAAAAGATCGAGTTTTTCGGCAAGATAAAATGATATAATTTAAATGAAATTTCACGGGGCGGTTTGTAAAGAACCGCCCATTCTAATATGTTTCGGGAGATTTTTATGGGAAATCAGGACAGAATAAAAACAAAAGTTAAAGAGCCCGTAGATTTTACATCAACAACAATTTCCATTCCTATTGCTTTTCCGGATGATAAAAAAGAAGTCGTTTTTAAAGCAAAGGCACCAACTCGATTTGATCATCCAATTTATCTGCCGGCAGAAGTTTCGGTTGTTAATGAGGACAAAGAATATGTTGAAACGATAAAGGAACTATACCAAAAATCACTTAAAAGTTATGGTTCTGTGCGTTATAATTTGAGCTTCATATCAAACAGTGACTTTATAAGCGTTTTAGAGGAAATACAGCTTGTAACGCTTAATATCCTCCTCGTTTTTGCGGAGAACCCGCATAAGATTTTAAATCATCGCCGCTTCATCGAATATTATCAGGAACGAATCGCTCGCTTTGTTGAACAATATGTTAAGCTCACATATCATGTCCAAAATCCAGACACTTCAACAATAGAGACGATTGAAAAAATCATCAACAACTTAAAAGGTGTTTGTTATATCGAATATAAACGCATCTCCGAAATGGATATGAGCGATTTAACGGCCGAACTCCGTGTTATGGAGCAAAACCTCGCTGAATATGATAATGCTTTGAATAATGCTTTGGGCGAAAAAAGCCCCGCTTTAAAGACGAATATTTCCAGCGAACATATTGATTTGGAAAATAAGAAACAAAAACCTGTTAATGGTGTTGAAGGCGCTATTATCAACATCATTGAAATGTTAAAAGGTATTATTGTTGGCGGTGTTGCTTTTTCTATTGTTCTTCTTGTTGTGGTTTTTGGTATCATTATTTATAAGATCTTGAATTGAAAGGCGGTTCTATAATGAGTGAAGTTTCTTTGGATGCTCTTCTTGCATCAAAAGATGTTAATACAGATAATGAAAAAAACAATGAGTTGATGCCTGTTTCGGATAATATTCCGGATTTAAGCAAACAGTCTTTTTCCGAACAGGATAATCTTCAAATTGCAAAAATCAAAGATGAGATCGATTTTATGCGCAACACCGATGTTTTGCAATACGGAAGTGAGGCACAAGGGAATATTTCGCGTTTTTCTGATCAGATCCTTGAAAATGTGCGGGCAAAGGACAGCGGACATGTTGGAGAGTTGTTATCCAGTTTAACTTCAAAGGTTGAAGAGTTTAATGAACCCACATCGAAAAAGCTTGTCCGAAGCATCCCTCTTGTCGGTCGTCTTGTCGGAAAGGTCGATGATGTTGTAAATCGTTATGACAAGCTGTCCGTGCAAGTAAGTAAAATTTCTTCTGAACTTGATGCTTCTCGTACAGAGATGATGAAAGATATTGTTTTTTTGGACAATATGTACCATAAGAACGTAGAGTATTTTAAAACCCTTTGTATTTATATTGAGGCAGGAAAACAAAAGATTAAAGAAGCAAATGAGGTTACGCTTCCGAGGCTCCGTTCTGAGGCTTCTCAAAGCTCGAACCCTCTTGCAATGCAAGTTGTAAGTGACTTTGAAGAAACTGTCGCTCGTTTCGAAAAAAAGGTGCACGACCTTGAACTTAGCCGAACCATTGCTTTGCAGACAGCTCCACAAATTCGTTTGATTCAAAACAATGATAAAACCCTTGTTGAACGTGTAAACTCCACTATTTTGAATACAATTCCTTTGTGGAAAAACCAAATGGTTATTGCGCTTGGCTTAGTTAACCAGCAAAAAGCTCTGCAAATGCAAAAACAGGTTGCAGATGCAACAAACAATCTGCTTCGCAAGAATGCAGAAATGTTAAAGCAAAATACATTGGATACTGCAAAAGAAAACGAACGAGGAATTGTTGATGTGGCGACAATTGAAGAAGTCAACAATCGTTTGATTGAAACCGTACATGAAGTTCTTAAAATTCAGCAAGAGGGAAGAGCACAGCGACAAAAAGCAGAGGGAGAACTTCTTAGAATCGAAGAAAACCTTAAGAACACTCTTGTCTCTGCATCAAAACACTCTCTTTATAGCGAAAATGTTCGTGTAGAAAAAAATGTAACCCCGCCGAAAAATTGATTGATGGACCAAAGGTTGGTGTTCCTTTGGTCTTTTCTTTGAAAGGATTTTCATGAGCGCTCTTTTCCAAAATAAATTGTATTTTTTTTACTTAACTGTTTTTGCGTTTTTAGCGTCTCTTTATTTATTTAACGAATTTAGTATGGATGACTATAACCTCCATATCGAGATGGGGCGATGGATTGTTGCTCATGGCGAAGTTCCACATATTGCTGTCGGAAGCTGGTACGGGGAAGAGGTAAACCTTCCTTGGATTGCGCATGAGTGGCTTGCTCAAATTATTTTTTATTCTATATATTCTTTTCTTGGCGAAAATCGAGATTTGATTCGTGCTTTTTGTTTTCTTCTTTGTGCTTTCTTTTTGTTTTTTATTATTCGACTCAATAAAGAAGAAATGGAAAAGCATTACTTTTCTTCTTGTTTTTACTTGGCGATTATCACGTTAAGTTTTTATGGTTTTTTTGTTTTCCGTCCGCATATCTTTTCTTTTTTTCTTTTCTTTGCGGAAATTTACTGTCTTACAAAATTTAGAAAAACTCTTAACGCTAAATATTTGATGCCCATTCCCTTTCTCGCTATTTTATGGGCGAATCTTCATGGCGGATCTAGCGTTCTTGTTTATGTTCTTCCTTTTTTGCTTTTTATTTTCAACCTTATTCCCTTGGATAAACTTGCTCTTTCCCACAAGTTTTACATGGATAAAATTCCGTTAAAAAAGAGCTTATATCTTCTTTTAAGCGGCGTACTGGCTATATTGGGGTTAATGATAAATCCTTATGGATATGAGATGGTTTTATATCCGTATGTAAATATGCTTGACACGAATATGCTTACTTATATTCTTGAGTGGGTTCCGCTTAATATCACAATGAGAGAACATCAATTTCTTGTGTTCCCAGTTCTTATTTTTGCTTGGTTTTCTCTGTTTCAAACAAAGTCTAAGATTGACTTGATTGACTTTTTATTCTTGTCTGTTTTCACAATAATGACGTTTAAATCCGGACGTTTTATTATGTATTTTTCTTTGTATTCTACATTTTGCATGTGGAAATACTTTAATGGTGCGCCGGCACCTTTTTGGAGTTCTGAAAAAGAAAGGTCTCGTCATAACGTTCGGTTGCTAATTATTATATGTGTATATTTAATCTTCGCTGCTTTTTACAAAGCTTCTGTTGGTGGATTAATTCCATATGACGATCAGCTCGAAAAACACGCATCTATTTTTTCATCGGTCAAGCAAGAGTCTCCAAACCGTCTTTGGAATCGAATCTCCGGAAATGAATTTACTGTGATTGGTGTAAAACCATTCGTGGATGGACGAGCGGATGCCTTTACTGGTGAGCCTTTTATGATCGCTAATCGAAATATGAGTCTTTCTTATTATGACCCAGAAGATTTAATTAATAAATATAAATTTGATTTTGTTGTTCTTTATTTATCAGATCCGATGATCTCTTATATTCGACATAACCCATCAAAATTCACTTTGATTTATGCTGAAAATCCATTGAATATGCCAGAAGACTACCGAAGAGAGGCGATGGCTTTCTATAAGGTTTTACCTTGATGGTTGAGCTCTTATAAAAATTTTGGTAACATGGGACAAAAAGAGGTGATTGTTTTGAACGTTTACGATCTGATTCAGCGCATTACAAGCGCTTATTCTTCTACAAAACCTGTTCGTCCTCCGCAGGATGAAATGCAAATCCATCAAGAGGTTGAAGAAAATCTTAATTTTAGTGCACTTAGAACTATTTTTGAACAAGAAAGATTGTCGGAACAAGGTCCAGCGGCGGGAGGCTCTGACAATTACTTTTCTCAACAAGAGCTAAGCCAACGGATGTTTGAGGAACAACGATTATTGAATGAAATTCAACAACAACAGTTAATGAATCAACAGTCGATCGATTTTACGAATCAATGTATGCAGCAAAATATGGATGATTCTTTGCGAATGCAAAACCAAATAAATAATGATCTCATGAACCAAACAATGCCTCCAAACAATATGTTTTGAAAAAAACCCGCTTCTTTCTTGAAGCGGGCTTTTTTCCTGTTGGTTTCAAGTTTTTGTTATATAATAAAGAAAGTTAGGAACAGAAAGGAAGAAAAAACATGTTCGGGCTTAAAAAGCTTTTTAAAAAGGAACGCATTTCCGTTTCAGAACTTGCAAAAATTCTTAAAACCTCTCCCGAGGCTCTTGAAGCGTTTGATTCCGCATATAAGGATTATGTTATATCCAACGACAAAACAACAAATAATGTTTTTGAAATCAGCGCAAAGAATGCTTCCAAAGACGAGCGTGAGAAGTGGGAGACGTTCGATATTCGAGCGTTTGATCCCTTGGTCAATCGAATCGTAGAGGAACTCATCGCCCAGACACCCGTGTACCACTATGAGCGCGGCGGGCTGTCTAAGAACCTTCTTCCTTGCCCTTGTGGAAAGCCCGTTGTAAGTCGTGATGAAGTCAATCTTCTTCCTGAGAAAATGAGACCTCAGCTTACAGGACATCTTATGCATATCGACATAAGTGGAACGCCGAGCTATGTCGAGCTTATTGATCTTTATGTTCGTTCAAAGAACGAGTCTAATCCAAAAAGGGCGCGTGGATTCTACAATCGTTTCCGTCAGGGACTTGATATCCTTGATCTTGATGGTGTGGTCTATGAAATGCTTGGAATGAACCCCAACGCGATTGGAAATTGGCTACCAAAAATCGCTCCCGCTGTTGACCGGTTTGGATTCTTCAAAATTCCAACAACGACGGTTATCAAGGTGCCAATGACACTTCTTCAGCTCACTCGTTGCGAATATGCGGACATCAATGCCACGACACATAAGATCGTCTGTGAGTACGCGCAGAAGGTGTTTGATCTTGATCTTGAAAAAGATTATTTCGTTAAGACTGGAACGTTCTCATCAAAGTTCGATTTCCGTAACGCAAAGGTAAGTGGGGCGGATGAGGTTCGAACACTTGGCGATTACCTCTTGTTTATTCAGTATCAAGCAAACTCTATGGCGCAGTTTGATCTGTCTGGACACAAGCAGCCAATCATCTATGGTGTGAGCACAACGAATGAGTGGTGTGTGCGTGAGTTTATTGAGGACAAGGATGATGTGCCTGAAATCTACAATGGGATGAAACTTCACACAGAATATCGTGTTTTTGTAGATTTTGATTCCAAAACCGTTCTTGGGATTCACAACTACTGGGATCCTAAAGTAATTAAGCCTCATTTTGATAAAGAGGCGGAGAAGGGCAATCATAAGGCGATACACGATCGTGTGACATATGAGGTTGCAGAAGATGCTATTTGTTCGCGTTATGAGGAGAACAAGCGTCTTGTTTCGGAGCGTGTGCAGGAGTTTATCGGAAGTGTGAAGGGGCTTTCTGGTCAATGGTCGATTGATGTTATGCAGAATGGCGATGATTTCTGGTTGATTGATATGGCTCTCGCTGAAAACTCTGCGTATTATTCTGATACTGTGCCAGTGGACATGCGTCGCGCTAGTGGAGAGAATTGGATTCCGTCTTTTTCTTCTGTTGTTTCTTAAAGTTTTTGCCGAAAGGAAAATAATAATGTCTAGTTTAAACAATCTGATTCTCAACCTAATCTGTGATAAGCGTTTTGCAGGGATAAAGCTTGAACATGACGATGCTTTTCTTGAATCTTCGCTCGATAACGCCGCGAAGAAAGAAATTCTTTTTTCTGTTCGCAAAATCATTGAAAGTGGAATTGGGAGATCCTCTTATACGGTTCATCTTGAGCGATTCTCTGCTGATAATAAAGCATTCTGCCATATTGAGGTTTGTTATGACCCTTCGGCGGAGAAAGAACATTACCAGATCATCGCACGATCTGTAAATTCTCAAGTTATGCGCGTTTTGGATGTTTGTATCGCCGGTGGCGTTGTGGAAATCCAAGAGTTGTCCGAAAAGGATGTTCCAAAAGAAAAGCTTTCTGAGCATTACGCTTGTTCTGTTGTGGATGCGTTTTGGAATTACAGCATGAAGATGTGCCTAAATGTTAAGGGCGATGAAGGTAAAGAAAAAGTTGACGAAAACGATACTTCAGAAATAAAACAGGGTAAAGGAACTATAGTTTCTGCCGGTCGATCAATACTTTTCCCGTTCTGAAAGGGCTGTTAAAGGTGCCTAAACAATACTATCAAATCCTCGTTTTCGATTATCAGCCGTTCCGTGATAAAAACACGGACGGCGTTTTAATCGACTCTTGGTTTACGAAAGCAAATTCTATCGGTCTCGTTCGCCAAGAGGTTTTTGATAAATATTCCGGTGTGTTTTCTCGCACAATTCTCTTAGAAAAACCCATCGAAAACGGATTCTATGCCAAAATTCTCGTTGTTGATAAGTCTGTTTACAATCACGAGAAAGAGGAGATTGACGATTTTTGTTTCTGTTGTGGAACCCGCATTAAAGGACGTAAAGCATCATTCCCCTCTACGACAATTTCCTTTGGTTCATCTTATGTAGATAGTTATGATGACGATTCTTTTGAAGAGGATACAGAAGAAACTATGGAAGCCTTTTTCTGCTCCCATGAGTGCAAACAAAATTATTTTCACGCACTCAATCCAACAGAAGTCCCCTCTATTCAAAAGAAAGAGGTCGAGCAGAACGGCACCATCTTTGGCTACATCTACCACATCTATAATCGTGTAGAAAACGTACATTATGTTGGACAGACACAGTTCTATCCGACCTCTCGTTGGCAGGAACATATTAAAAGCCTTAAAAAAGGAACCCTTACTCAGTTAGAGTTTTCCGTTATCGCGGAGGTTCCTAAATGTGAAAACGCACAACAGCTTCTCAATGATACAGAAGCTTGGTGGATCGGGAAATATCAAGAGGAAGGGTATGAGGTTTTCAACCTTGTTCAGCCAAAATTAACATCTAGAGATTTCAAAGAACGTTATGAAGCGATAAAACAGTCTTCTCAGACCTCTCTTTTTTGATGTTTGCGCCGGCTATACAGGATTTTTCCTTTCTTTTATGTTATTATATACTGAGTAATCGTTGAGAAAGGAAGTTGATTTTTATGGAAAATATAAAGGATATTATCGGACGTGTAAAAGAGCTCCGTATGCACAAAATTTATATCGGAGAAGAGGCGTCAAACGGCTTTTTCCGTGCGAAAGCTTTCTCTGAGGCTCAGGATTATGGAGATATACTCGAAGCGCTGAAAGGTGTTTCTGAGGATAATAAAGATGTTGATCTTTATAAGAAACAGAGAGCAGAACATCTCCTCCGTCATATCATCCCCGAGAAGGAAGCGTCTCTTCGTATTTGTGATGATTCTTTTCGCCCTGTTGTAGAAGGAGAGCTTTGGACTTTTAAAGAAGCGCTTTCTATTTTGGAAGGGGCTGGCGTGTCTTGAATGGTTTTCTTGTTTGTGTTTTTATTTTTTTCGCCTTGTGCCTTCTTGCATACACCGTTGCAGAAAAGACAAAAGAACCGCAGGGTGGACCTCGGAATAAAAAATAGTAAAGGATGTTTTTGTTGACAGCGAGGATAAATCTTTCTCCATCTGAAGCGAAACGAATTCTCCGAAATAGAGCTGTTGCAGATGACAGCCCCTTATTTCGTGGCGCATGGGACGTTCCTTCTATTGATAATCATGCAAATCGCGGAATGAGTTTCGAAGGATTAATTAATCAGGCAAACGAATTTTATCGACAGAATCATTTCGCTTTGATTACAAAAGTTCCAACTGAGTTCATTCCGATCCGAAGGGGCGGGCAAATCGTTTCCGCAAAGGTTGTTCATAAGAGCGTCGTTGATTATGTTGGCGTTTTTAATGGCGCTCCAATTGCTGTTGAGGCAAAAAGCACAAAACAAAAACGCTTGTCTTATGATGAAGTTCATCTGCATCAAGAAAAATTCTTGGATGATTGGATTGATAATGGCGGCACTGCTTTTATTTTGCTTTCTTTTGGACTAAAAGACTTCTTTTTTGTTCCTTGGGAATATTGGAAAATAAGTCTTTCAGTTTGGAGGCGCCATAAGGAAAACAAAAATTTAAGGGATGTTTATTGGGGGAAATACACGGATCTTTTAAACTATAAAGCCTCTATATCTGTTGACGAGCTTTCTCCTATGTTTCGCGTTTTTATAAGCCAAAGACGAGGGTTTTTGGATTATCTCGGAAAGGAAAAATCGCAATGAGTTTTGTTGATTGGATCGATGAATCCTCTGTGGAACTTTTCGAGTCAGATGGATACGTTTCTCAAACTTCTTTTTTGACTTATGTTTTTTATTTGTTAAAATCTCTTTAAGAGATATGTTTGGCTCCGCCGATTCCTCTTAACGCTTAAGAGCTAGTGGGGCGGCGAATGTGGGGTGATGTATTTTGCACTTATCAGTTCGGTATGGAAAACAAGTAAATATAGTTCTTGCTTTTATTTATATTTTAGGACTCGCCTATGGTGTGCTCTCTGGACACTATAGTTTCGCTTGTCTTATTGGTCTTTTTGCGGCTCTTACATACACCGGAGTGTTTTTGTCTGGGGCTGTCGGTGTTTCAGGCATCATTGGAATGTTTTTACTGAATGAAACCCTTTTTATGCCTGTATACATGGTTGTGTTCCTTATTTATCTAATTTGGCTCGGACTTTACGTTACGGCTAAAATAGGAGAGTTGGTGGAGAATTGAGTTCTAAAAAGAAATACAAGCGCAAAGGATTTATGATCCTTGAGCTTGTTATTTACATGGCTATTTTTCTTGTTTTCGTCGGCGGAATCTTTTACGGAAGCAAGGCGATTCGAGCACAGCAATTTAACGATCTTAAGATGCAAGCAAACGTTATTGACCGTGGGCTTGAGGCTTATGCCGCTTCACATATTGGCATAGATGAATCATCCATCAAATTTGATGCAGATCATAACATCAAGTACAATCATGTTCGGCTCTATCCCAAAAAGCTTGAAGACATGAAAGAAATTGGTATTCTCCCAAAACAAATAAAGCTGGACGCATATAAATATACGGTTAGTGATGACCGTACAAAATATAAACTGGAGGCAGTCTTCGATAATGAAACTTACACAAGCCCTCGATCCAATTATAAGTAGCCTTAAAGAAGAAAAAGCGTTTTTAGAAAATTATTTGCCGCCTAAAAAGCGGCTTTTTCTTGGTTTTTGTCTTGGCGTTTTGTTTTATTTTTTAACGGGCGTCCCTTTGATTGCTTCCCTCGTTTTTGGATGCATGGTTGTTGAAGATTCAATTGACTGTACGATTGATGTAAGGGCGTGCGTCCTTTTACTCATCGTCCTTTTGTGCTCTAACCCTATTGATTTGTGGGTTCAGCTCTTATATTTAATTCTCTTCTTTTTACTTTTCCAATCCTTTCATTATGTTAGTGGTAAAAATATGCCAATGGAATCTTTAGAAGAAGATCTTCCAAAAGAAGTGGAACCTTTTAAAGAACATGTCTCATCGGACGATACACTCCGAGAGGATATTATCCATTTGCGCAGTCTTATTCCAACGCTTCCGCTTTTGCCTTTCCTTTTTTTCGCTATCGTTTTTTGCAGTTTACAGCCGTTTATTCAAATCGTTAGCCAGAACACCTTCTCTGAGTGGCATCTTCTTCTTGGTGTTTGTATAGGTGCTGTTTCCCTCTATTTTCGAGATAAAAAGAAAACCATTCAGGCAAACAAGGTCGGGGAAGAGCGCGTTTATGGTTTTGGTGATGGAGACGTATTAATTCTTTCTGTTTTTGGTGCCTTTTACCAAGGTGGCGTCGTTTTTGTCCTTTGGGTCGCTTTGGTGTTCATGCTTTTGGCATACATCTTTATATACGCTAAAAAATATTTGCAAAAAAAATCTTGAGTTTCTCCAAAATTTGCTCCGAAACATTTTGATTGTGATAAGATACTTTTTGTCAGGGGGACACGGTGTTCGTGTTTCGCGTCGTAGGTGGTCTTGGATAAATCTGAGCGTCCCCCTCAGCCGGCAGGACAATCGTTGTTTGCGGTTTCATCCTGCCCGCCTGCAACCATCTAAAGGTGGGTTTTCTTCCCGGCGCGATCTCGCCTTCGTGGTCGCGCCCATATGAACCTATAGCTCAGTTGGTAGAGCAACGGACTTTTAATCCGTAGGTCGTGAGTTCGAGCCTCACTGGGTTCACCATTATTTTATTCTCTGGTAGTTCAGTTGGTAGAACATCTGACTGTTAATCAGAATGTCACTGGTTCGAGTCCAGTCCAGAGAGCCAAATGGCGCGTTAGTCAAGTGGTTAAGACATCGGGTTTTCATCCCGGGATCGCGGGTTCGACCCCCGCACGCGTCACCAAATAACCAAATAACGCCGAGGAAGCTCCGCCTTTACGTGGCTGTGGAATCGGCGTGTCAAATATAATTTTTAAGGGAGATTTTCTAAAAACCGTTAAAAACCTCCCTGAAAAATGGTACAATTCAAGCAACGAGAGAACCGTTGTAGGCGCAGAATTTAGCGCAAAGACACTCGTTGAAAAATGTGGCAACGTAGGCATGACCTGCGTTGCACGGGGCGCTGTCATGCCCCTTATGTTCCGCCCACCGAAGGGAGGTCGAGAGGGTCTTTCCTTCTCAACCGTCTGAACCTCGCGCCGCTTAGAAGCGTACGGCTGGGACAAGCCCCCAGCTTTAGTCGTGGGGTGCATGACTCTACTTAACCCACCGTAACCATCCGAAGGACTATCTCCATATAGCGAAGACTCCCCGTCAGCAATGGCGGGGCTTTTTCGTTTTCAAAAACAAAAATCCACATCTCCCCTCAAATTCCAAGCATCTTTTTTTGGAACCAGTTATAATAATAACTGTACCGAGCAGTTGCACATGAGGGCGCGACGGCTTGATGGTGTAGGTAGATGTTGTTCGCTTTGATTTCGTATCCTTTTGTTGGCGAACCATCCGCCATAACTAAGCCTCCTTTCTATCTCGTCTTAAAAGCGAGGAAAACTATAAACCAACTCGCATTAACGGCGTGCCGATAAATAACG